>PDWI01000696.1_pt1 | contig 56951 bp, 52 predicted proteins | sample 1430891 | NCBI WGS metagenome assembly PDWI01 (sample SAMN01162508, study PRJNA174530) | Oral metagenome, whole genome shotgun sequencing project. | biome: Marine environment; feature: Marine mammal; material: Swab sample of the gingival sulcus; isolation source: swab sample of gingival sulcus... | reverse complement strand
GCGGGCAGAGGTTGTGGCGGAGGTGCAGGCAGGACGGGTTCAGGTGCTGGTCGCAACCTTGCAGCTTATTTCGGAAGGCTTTGATTGTCCCGGATTGTCCACTCTTTTCCTGACCACACCAATTTCCTTTAAAGGTCGTCTTCTTCAGGTCATTGGCAGGATTATGCGTCCGGCTGACGGGAAACAACCCCGGGTTTTTGATTATGTGGATGCTGGTGTCGCTCCTCTTTACCGCTCAGCAAGGGAGCGTAAGAAGGTTTTTGCCGGATTATAGGAGCCGGCTGATATTGTGTTTGCTATTTTGGAGCATCTCGTGTACTTTGGGCGACCTTTGCAGGTATGCTATGTCTGTTTTGACCTGTAATTGTCAGATATAAATCTTTTTTGAATATCATACTTGCATCGAAGGATGTGAAAAACATTTTTGAATAACAGGTAATTGGTGCAATCATAGTGTTTTTTTGATTTTGTATCGCTTTCCTGGGGCAGGATATAGAATGGAACAAAATAAAATTCGTAATGTGGCAATTATTGCCCACGTCGATCATGGCAAAACAACGCTGGTAGACCAGCTTTTTAAAAACTCCGGGATGTTTCGGGAAAATCAGGATGTCTCCGAACGTCTTATGGATTCAATGGATCTCGAACGCGAGCGGGGTATTACTATCACCGCCAAAAATGGTTCTTACACCTATAATGAACACTGGATTAATATTATTGACACTCCGGGGCATGCCGATTTTGGTGGGCAGGTAGAGCGGGTGCTGAGAATGGCAGATGGTGCCTTGCTTCTGGTGGATGCCCAGGAAGGACCGATGCCACAGACATATTTTGTTTTGAAAAAAGCTCTGGAGAATAACCTGCCGGTTATTGTTGTGGTAAACAAGATTGATAAACCGGCAGCCAGGTGTGATTGGGTGGTCGATGAAGTCTTCGATCTTTTTGTAAAGCTTAATGCTCCTGATGATATTCTTGATTTTCCTGTGGTCTACGCTTCAGCAAAAGAAGGTTATTCTTTGCTGGAGCCGGAAGACGAAGTTGTTGACGGTGGCAGCATGGATTTCATTTCACAGATGATTGTCGAGCACATTCCCGCCCCTGCGGGTTCCAGCGATGAATCCTTGCAAATGCAGGTGGGAACTATCGATTATTCTCCTTATCTTGGGCGGCTTGGAATCGGCAAGGTAGTCAACGGTACCATGTCTCTCAATCAGCCCATTGTGGTTGCTCGTCGTGATGGTTCCATTAAGCCTGTTCGCATCTCAAAAATTTACAGATTTGAGGCGGATGGAAAGGTAGCTGTCGATTCTGCCGGGGTGGGTGAAATTGTTGCGGTTGCCGGTATGGATGATGTGACTGTCGGTGTAACCTTTACCGATCCTGATCAACCAAAACCGTTACCCTTGATTTCCATTGATCCACCAACTATTTCGATGAATTTTATTCCCAATGATTCACCTTTTGCCGGTCGTGAGGGAAAGTATGTGACTTCCCGGCATATTGGTGAACGTCTGGAGCGGGAAATTCTCTCCGATGTTGCCCTGCAATATGAACCTCTTACTGATGCCGTGGGGTATAAGGTCTCAGGGCGGGGTGAGCTTCATCTTTCCATTTTAATCGAAAATATGCGTCGTGAAGGTTATGAGCTGCAGGTTACCCGCCCGGAGGTCATTATGCGGGAAGATGAAAATGGTCAGCTTCTTGAACCATATGAACGACTTACTGTAGATGTCGATGAGCAGTACCAGGGTGCAGTTATCGAAAAACTTGGTAAACTGAAAGGACAGATGGAGGAGATGACTGTTGAAAATGGCATGGTTCGCATGATTTTCAATATTCCGACCCGTGGGCTTCTTGGTTACAAGTCAGAATTTATGACGGATACCAAGGGGATGGGGATGATGGCTTATGTCTTTTCAGACTATGGTCCTTATGCAGGTGAGATTGTCAATCGTGTGAATGGGGTGCTGGTGGTTAAAGAGAGCTGTACTTCTGTTGCATACGCTCTTTTTAATCTGCAAGATCGTGGCGAATTGTTTATTCATCCGGGTGAGGAGCTTTACGAAGGACAAATTGTTGGTGAACACTCCCGGGCAACGGATCTTGTTGTTAACCCTGCAAAGGGTAAGAAACTCACCAATATGCGTGCCTCTGGTTCTGATGAGGCTGTCATTATTGTCCCTCCAAGGATGATGACTCTTGAGGATTGTATTGCCTATATCAACGATGACGAACTCGTTGAGGTGACACCGGAGTCTATTCGGCTGCGAAAGAAAACAGGTACTAAAATTAGAGGCTAGTTTTATGGTTAAAATTCTCTTTGTTATTATTGCTGTTCTGGTTGGAATTACAGCAGGAATGATTATCTCCAAAAAATTCAGTGAAGGTTGTCCACCCTGAATTATGATGTATAGTTCTGTCGGGGCAGGACTGGCAACCTATTTTCTTTTAACGTATTTTTTCTAAAGAACATAGAAGAAATACTTTTTCATTATTGTAAGGAGCGGAAGTAGTCCTCTAATATCTTGTCATGATCGAAGGCCAGTTGTGGCAGGTTGTCACGGGAGAAGAGGGCTGCCCTTGTGGCGTCATCTCCGGCTTTGGGTTCTCCTGAAGCCTGGGCGGTAAAAACAGTTGACGCTGTATGCCTTCTGGGGTCGCGATCTGGGTCAGAATAGGTTCTGAATTGTTGCAGGTTTTCAATATTCAGATTGGTTTCCTCTTTTGCTTCCCTTATTGCCGCTGTTTCGTAAGATTCTCCATAATCGACAAAGCCTCCAGGCAAAGCCCAGCCAAAGGGAGGGTTCTTGCGTTCAATCAAGACGATTTTCTTGTTAACTTCTATGATAATATCAACAGTAGGCATTCTCCGTTGAGTTTGAGGAGTTGACGGATATCCTGCCAGCTGGAGACGGAAGGGAGGTTATGCCGTCCCCTGTTCCAGGGTTGATTGAAGACAATCGGTCGAAAATTTGCCCTGGCGAGCTGAAGGCAGGTTTCAGCCCGGTCGTCTATAAAGTAATTGAGCTTTTGTTCCTGGGCATAGTGGACCTTGTTATCATGATTGCCCATGGCTATGAGGTTGATTCGTTCGTTGATTTTGCTGTCGTTGAAATAGTGGGTAAACCAGTCCCGAACTGGCTCAAGCATGGAGCGGGCTGTTATTATTGTGACGGGCTGGGAAGCGGTTATCTCGGAAATTGTCTGAACAGCACCTGGCATGGGCTGAACATCAGTTGCCAGTGAATCTACCATGATGTCCATAAAAATTTTATAGACTGTTTCGCCAGGGATGTTGATGCAGTTTTCCACATCAAAGTCGGTTATATCAGTGAGCTGAAAATGATAGCCATATTGTTCGGCAGCGATTTTAACAAAGCTTTCACCGGTGTTAGCTATGACACCATCAAAATCAAAGCCGATCTCTCCTGGATGGATATTATTCATGAATTGAGTGTCCCCCTTTTACTCAAGATTTTTACCTGCTCGACAATTTTCTCGTTTTCTGGGCAGCTGATACCTTTTTTTTCTGCAAGTTTCAACAGGGCACCATTTATAGCATCAATCTCTGTCCTTCGGTTTAAACGAATATCCTGTAACATTGAGGAAATATTTGCTGCTGTTTTTTGGCATACTTCAAAAACCTCTTCGAGAGGCTCTTTTCTCAGGGAAATATTATATGCTGCTGCCACTTTTTTTGCCTCTTCAACAGCATCTTGCATCCTGCGTCTTATTTCAGGTTCTTTGAGTAGATGACCATTCGGACAGTTATAAATTGCTGTTAAACCATTTATTCCAACGTTAATCAGCAGTTTTTTCCAGATAATATCCTTGATGAAGCTTGTCAGCTCTGTGCTAATATTGCTTTTGCATAATACCGTACAGAAGTGTGTCAGCAGTTGTTGTTCTTGCGGGGAAGGAGGGTTGAGAAAACCAAGAAATGTCTGTCCCTGTCCGGCATGTATCACTTCTCCAGTGTTTTTCAGGCTCACCCCTTCCGTCGTTGAAGCAAAACAGGCTGTGGTATTTTTTAATTGTGGATGTAAATGGCTAATGCCATTTTGCATAAAAAGGGCAAGTCGGCATTTTTGTAGCAATGAGTCGCAAAGTTCTATGGATTTTTGAAGGGAGTAGGATTTGACGCAGAAGACAATAATATCAAAATCTTCCTCAATCTTGTCAGGCAGGGCTGTTTTTACTGGTATGTGAACTTTTTCTTCGTTGCTGGAGAATATCACGCCATGCCTGTTGAGCAGGGCAGCTCTGTTCTCTTTATAATCGATGAGTACAGGAGCATAACCGGCAAGATGAAGCCGGGCTGCAAGGAGACAGCCCAGTGCCCCGGGCCCGACTATGCCAATGTTCATGTCCACTGTCAATAGAGTCTGTTACTGAACGATCTTTGCCTGCTCAATGAGCAAGTCATATTGATAGGAAAAACCGAAATCCTGATTAACGACAACTTTACCCTGCATAGTGACAATTGCCCCTTCCTCCGGTTTCTCTGTGGTTGTTATGACCAGGTCGTGGCTGTTGTTCATGGGATTGCCCGTGCCATCCTGGAGATGTACCCAGTTTTTCCCCATGATCTCCATGTTTATTTTGGTAATCCTGCCACGCACCTTGATTGTCTTACCTTTGAGTTCTTCTCTTTTAGTAAAAAGTTCTTCTACGCTGTAGGCATTATTGCCCGTGGCCTTATCAATCATTTCGTTTTTGAAGGGGCTAACTGCACCTGCGCTGCCAGGAGAGGTCTCCATTGTCTGTTGTTCGTTATTTTCATTGACCAGCGCCTCTGCGAACATATCGTGTCCTTCGGTAGTTTTCTGATTGTCTGTTAAACCTTCTGAAAAGATGATTGTGTCAAAGGTTCGGTTAAGGCCTTTAGATTCGAAATTTTTCATTGTCATACCGTCAATATAGTTAACCTTTTCCCCCGCCTTGACAAGAGTTTTGGGAATTGCAACCCATTGTTCATGACCGTCATTTTCTACCAGCATATAGGTGTATCTGCCAGCACTGGTTGTTTCCTTTACAGTTCCATTGTGTATAGTTACTGCTGAAGCAGAACCTGCTATAGCGAGAATCAGTAGAATAGTTGCTAGCAAGGAAGAATTTTTTCTTTTCATTTATTATATCTCCTGAATATTTTTATGTGGTGGGGGACTACTCAACTGTTTATGCAGGAGCATGTCAAGCTGAGTCTTGTCATGGCTTAACTTTATTTTTGACTTCAGGGATAAGAAATAAGTAGTTCTTCCTGTTTCGTCAAATAAGGAGCGTTTTTTAATCGGACTCTATAAGAAAAGCAATGTGCTCAAGTAGATTTCTACACCATAGCTCATAGGCTGCGCTCGTCAGGTGTATATTATCCGGCTGGAAAATGGTTTCAGCGGGAAGATTTATAAACTGTTTGTGCATATCCAGCAGGCAGCAACCAGTTTCAATAGCCATTGTGCCAAGTTCCTTGTTTGTCATCTCTATTTTTTCAGAGGGTAGATGCTTAAGCTTCATTGGCAATATTGTGGTGATGAGAATTTCCGCCAGCGGGAAAAGCTGGTTGAGCTGTTGCACAATGGTTTTAAAGGGCGGGATGAAATTATAGTCTTCCTGACACAGGTTGTTAGTGCCCAGCATAATTGACACAAGATCAGGTTCCTGTTCTATATTGAGTGTGGGAAGCATCTCAAGGATTTGTTGCACGGTTGCTCCGGGGATGCCTATTTCCTGGGTTGTATAATGGGGTAATCTCTTGTTCCAGTTAAAATCTGCAATAAGTGAGTCTCCAAGAAACAGTATATGGATATCGTTCTGCATTGTTTTCGTATCGGTGTTGATTTCAATTCTTTTGTGACACTCCACCAAGAATAACACAAAGAAGTTAGGGCTGCAAAAGAAAGCTTTTTTATGTAAATAGCTGTTTCCTCTTTGAGACTTTGTTTTGGAATTTAATGGCTTGGGATGTAAGGAGTATCCTTTTTTTTGCTTGAAAAGGGAATATTGTTACTGGACATTTAGTAGATTCATATTATTGTAAATAATGATAATCAATATTAAATCTTGTTTTTTGGGAACGTTATAAAAGTGGTTTTGAGGTTGGATAAGCAGAAGGGCAAAGTAAAGATCTTAAAAAGCCTTTCATTTTAGTACGGGAGATTTTATGGATAGCGGAATGTATCATAAGGTGAAGGTGGGGAAAGAAGTTTTTACACCAATTGACTGGGAAATGTGTCCTGAACTCAGTTTTGGCACTTACGAGTCCTGGGGGGGACGTGAGCGTGTTCGCAACAATGATGAATGCATTTACTATTTTTTCATTGATAATTGGGGAGATCGACCAAAGCTCTGCTTGATGGAGCGTGCTGTAAAACATGCCAGGGTTATTGCGGAAGTGAAGGCTCCGCTGGAATTGCTTGAAAATTGTGTAAAGAGCCAGGGTAAGGTTGCTTTTTACGAGCGCACCTACGGGATTGATAAGACGATCAGGGAGTGGCTGATCAGCAACGTACTGGAAGATGAGAATCAGGAGCTGATTGTTCCTCTTTCGGACCAGGGAAATGTCGAGGATATGGGTGATCCGCTTCCCAAAATCGAAAACCTGGAAGCCTTGTCCAATGTTTCAGTCTTGCCTTCTGAGCACAGAATAATCAATGACGAAGATATTGGACAGGTTATTAAAGACTGGAATTTCTTTGACGCAGATCTGAACCCGGAAGGTTGTTTTGAAAATGACTTTGGGGCCTTTGGCACGGATGTGGTGGTTGATCGGAAAACAGGACTGATGTGGCAGCGTGGCGGTCTTGATATCATGTCTCTTCGGTCCATGCAAAACAGTGTTGAAGAGGTAAATAAAAATGGTTTTGCAGGGTTCAATGACTGGCGTTTACCAACAATGGAAGAGGCGATGTCCTTGATGGAACCTGCTCTTAATAATAAGGGTGTTTATCTTCATTCCTGTTTTTCGAAGGAACAGCCCTTTATTTTTGTGGCAGCACAAAGACAACCCGGTGGTTACTGGTTCGTGGATTATAAGCAGGGCAGAGCATTCTGGTCATCCGGTACTATTCCGGGAGGCTTTGGCAGGCTTGTCAGAAAGATTTAGTGAGAAATTGCTCACTAGCTGGATAGTCATGTTGAGAGTGTTATAGGGGAAAACGTGTTATAACATTTTCCCCTTATTGTTCTGTCTTTTCTCTCGACAAATTGTCAGGTATTTTTTTGTTTTAATACGGGTTGTTACGCTGTTTTTGAGCATGTAACCAGGTGCCTTTATTTATGAATCGTTGTAATTTTACTCTGTGAAAAGATTGATAAATTGTTTATAAAGGCTTCTGAAGGCTTGAGTGTATGGTATTGTGAGTGTTTTGGCAGGTCGCTTAAGATGAAATTGATTCTATAGCTTTGGATATGAAACATATTCTTGTGATTGACGACGACCAGATGACTCTTGATTTGTTAAGTGCCTATCTTGTTAAAGAGGATTTTACTGTAACAGCCGTTACCGATGGTGATGCCGGGATATTAAAGGCAAAAGAAGATTCCATTGATCTTGCCATAGTGGATATGGTTATGCCTGGAAGAGATGGTTTACAGACTATCCTCGAATTGCACAAGATAGAACCTGATCTACCTATTATTGCTATTTCCGGTGGTGGTGTTGTTCCTAAGGAAAGATATCTTTCTGTTGCCAGTTGTGTAAATAGTGTAGAAACATTGTCAAAACCTTTCTTGAAAAGTGACCTTTTGTCAGTTATAAATAAGATCCTCGACTAATTTGCTGGTCAGCGTTTTTTATACATATTGTATGCTTATCTGCCAGCTAGGTGTTTTCATTAATCTATTACGAATGGGTGCGCGGATACATGGATGGACAGGTCGATGTACGCATGACGTTAAATTATATCATTGATTCCAGTGCTGAACGATTCGGCGATTTGCCTGCCATTGGTATGGCGATGAAGGAACCTTGCAGCTATCGCGATTTTCATCATAAAATAATTGCCCTTGCCCTGAAATTACAGAAAGAGGGGGTAAGCAAAGGTGATCGTGTGGCGATTCTGGCGGAGAATTCTGATAACTGGGGACTTGTCTATCTTGCTATTGTTCGTCTTGGTGCTATTGTTGTGCCTATCCTGCCTGATTTGCCGGAAAATGATGTACGTCATATTCTGGGTGAGATGGAGGTGGATATTGTTTTCACCACTCAGCGTCAGTTGGAAAAATTGTATGAGTTAAGTGAGACGCTGAAGGGGCCTGTTGTTACTCTGGATAATGGTGATTCTCTGGCTGGTACCCTGGATGTTCTGCCACTTTCAAACTTTGTTGATGAGGCGATGAAAGGGCTTGAGGAACATGAGGGTATGCCTGGCTTTGACACTATTGAAGAGGAAGACATTGCTTCTATTCTCTATACTTCTGGAACATCGGGGCATTCAAAGGCGGTAATGTTGAGTCATAAAAACCTTACGGCAAATGCCTATGCCGCTTCATCGCTGGCTGATGTTAAACCGGGTTATGTCTGGCTTTCCATCCTGCCCATGTCCCATACCTATGAATTTACCTGTGGGTTTATCCTGCCCCTGCTTTGTGGTGCAAGAATTGCCTATGCCGGCAAGACACCAACGCCTGCAATCCTGCAGAAACTCTGTGAACACGAAAAACCCTGGGCAATCTTCGCAGTACCCCTGGTGCTTGAGAAAATCTATAAGAAACGTGTTCAGCCCCAGATAGAAAAGAGTAAGATGCTGAGCCTTGTTTGCAAAACCGGTTTTGGTCGTAAACTGGTTTACAAGAAGATTGGCAGGAAGCTGATTGAATTTTTTGGTGGTCAGCTTGGTTTTATGGGGATTGGTGGTGCAGCTCTGAATCCTGAAGTAGAGCAGTTTCTGCATGAGGCAGAATTTCCTTATCTGATTGGCTATGGAATGACAGAAGCCTCGCCTCTTATTGCGGGGGGGCCATTGGGCGATAAAACCCTTGCGGTAAGCTCTATTGGTAAGCCTATTCCCGGGACTGAAGTGAAAATTCTTGAACCGGATCCTGAAACAGGAGTCGGTGAAATTATGGTTAACGGTCCCAGTGTCATGCAGGGATATTATAATGATAAGGAAGAAACAGAGAAGGTGTTGACTGAAGATCGCTGGCTTTCCACAGGTGATCTTGGGTATTTTGACGATGAGGGTAATCTTTATGTGAGCGGCAGGTTAAAGAATATTATCGTCATGGCTAACGGTGAAAATGTCTATCCCGAGATAATCGAACACAAGATCAACTCTTTCCAGTGGGTCGTTGAAAGTCTTGTTCTGGAAAAGAATAATGCTCTGGAAGCCTGGGTTTATCCTGATTACGAGTATGTGGATGAGCAGACATCTGGTCAGTCCGGTCAGGAGAGGCGCGAACTTGTTGAAAAGTTTCTGGAAGGGATGCGTGATACCTTAAACAAGGATCTGTCAAAGGCATCGCGTATTACAAAGGTACATGAAAGGCGGGAGCCGTTTACCAAAACGGCAACCCACAAGATAAAGCGATATTTATATGAAGTATAATTAATCTATCCCTAAAAGGAAAAATTGCGGGATAGATTTGCGCCCTTAACTGACAAAATGTCAGTTAAGGTGCTGCCTAAATTAAAGAAAGAGGAGAGAGATGAAAAAAAGAATTTCCATGTTTGTATTGACCGGTCTGTTTACAGCTACCACTGTTCAGGCTTCAGGTTTCAGAATTCCAGAACAGTCAGTGGACTCAACAGCAAAGGCTGCTGCCAATATTGCCTCGGCAACAAGAGCGGATGCGGCCTACTTTAATCCCGCCAATATGTCCTATATGGAAGATCGCTGGATGGTTCAGGGTAATATAAGTTATATTCATTTGACCTCAATTGAGTATGATGACAATAGAATTGGTTTTCCTTCTACAGCGTCAGAAGATGAAAATTTTGCTATCCCGACATTTTTTGCTGTTTCACCGTTTTATGGCAATTTTCGTTTTGGTATTTCTTCCATAACCCCAAATGGTCTTTCCAAACGGTGGAGAGAGGCTGGAACTTTTGGGGAAATAATGTCGAATCAGTTTTCCTTGCAAACCTTTGAGCTGAACCCAACTGTCTCTTATCGGGTTACAGATAATGTCTCCATTGCCGGTGGAGTACGGGCCCTTTATGCCAAGGCAAAACTGGTGAATGCATTGTTTGATCTGGCAGGGGACACTGTTGAATGGGGCTGGAACCTGGCCTTGGCTGTTCAGCCCTGGGATAACGTGAATTTTTCTGTCACCTATAGATCTCTCATTGATATGAATTTTTCGGTTGACGATGCTGGCTTTGTGGCTGCTCGGCGTTTCGGAGGTTTACTGCCGTTGGTCGGCGCCGCGTCGACGACAGTACCTTCCCCTGCTGTTCTGGCTGTAAGTACTTCCTTTAAGCCTGTTGATAAATTGACAGTGGAGTTGACCTGGGATCGTACCTTCTGGTCTCAATATGATTCGCTGAGAATCGAAAATGCTGCCGAAGGGTTTTTCGTACCCGTAATACCTGGTGTTGTAAATGGGAATCCCTATACCGGTTTTGAGTCTATCAAAGACTGGAAAGATCGTGATGCCTTTCGTCTTGGTCTTAGCTATGAATACAGTGACAAGCTGACCCTGCTGGGAGGGCTGGCCTATGACCAAAATCCAGTACCTGATGTACATCTTGGTTATGAATTGCCGGATTCAGATGCCTGGATCATTTCTGCCGGATTCCAGTATGCCTATACAGAGAATCTGGAATTTGGTGTAGGTGTTCTTTATGATTATAAAGAGAGAAGAAATACAACCTCTGACGTTGTTGTTGGGGGAGCATCTGTTGTTGATGGTGAATTTTCTAATGCCTCTGCATGGTTTGTTACTGTAGGTGTAAACTATAAATTTTAGGACAATGACATAATTTTCTGTTAAAAAAGTCTTCTCTCTTTCATGGAGAAGACTTTTTTTGTTTCAGCTGCTGGTAGGCCTCTGTCAGGTTGATAAATTCCCCGGAATCTCCGCCCTGATCCGGGTGGAGTTTCATTGCTTTCTTTCTGTATAATCTGTTCAATTCCTCTACTGACATCTTTTGCAGGGTGTCATATGTTGTGTCGAAGATTTTCGCTATTTGCTCAGGTGAACGTCTGTTGCTCTGCTCTGGCCAGGTAAAATTTCGAAACTGATTTTGAAAATTTCTTGAAAAATCATCGAAAAAGGAGGGTGGGGTGGCAGCATGATCGAAAAACATTATCAGGTACCGTTGCAAATGAAAATGCAGTGTAGTCTTTGCCTTCTTTTGTTGCCAGAAGTTGACATCACTGTTGAGTTTACATATTTCTTCTTGCAAAAAGTCACCTATCTGGTCTTTCTGTAAGGCTTCCGGCATCCAGGCTGCGAAAGACTGAGTAAAGAATCTTTGCAGGTTAAAAATGGCATAGATATATTGCAGGTATATCCCCGCTTCCAGGCTACGCTCCTCCGCCTGGAAAAAGAACTCTTTTTCATCCCGGCTCATACCAAGAAGTGGTCTGCAGCATTTTTCATGGAGGTTTGAAAGTCTGCTCTGATCCACCGCTCCGTATTTAAGATAATAGAGTCGTCTTCGGTCAAAAATGTGTACCTGTTTTTTTATAGCATTTTTTTCATCGGCAGACAGCGGACCTGATTTATATTCCTTATGGGTTTTAAAATCGTTAAATTTTTTTTGTATGTGGGGTGGGAAAAAATCAAAAAACAACTCTTCTAAAAGGATTTCTGATTTTTGGATATTATGGGATGCGACTGCCCCAAGTAATCTTGGGGAAAAGATTACTGTTTGTTCAGCAAAAATTTCAAAATGATCTTGAGGCTGGCAGCCCAGATCAAAGACAGTCTGATGAGTAAACAGGTGCGGTTCTGTTTGTTTTGAAATTCTTAAGAGATAATAGGGGTCAGTATTGTTATAGAGCTTGGCCAGATACATGACTTTTTTAGCAAATATTACAATGGCTGATAGCCAGAAGTCTTTGTCAGCATGGTTGTTGCTATGAGAGCAGCATAGTGTTGACAGAGGATATTATCGGCAGGATAACCTTGGACAGCATGCCGCTGAAAGCCATAACCAGTATTATGATAAAGCCGTATGGTTCTATTTTTTGGTATGACCTTGCGAGGTCAGCTGGTAACAGACCATAAAGAATACGGCTACCATCAAGTGGAGGGATAGGCAGAAAGTTAAAAACACAGAGTACAAGATTAATCCAGACCGAGGCAATCAGCATGCCGTTGAGCGGTACAATGATTCCTGTTGTAAAACCGTTGTGAGGGATAATGGCTGTGAAAAACCAGAGAATTTTGACAATGATTGCACTGGCTATGGCAAGCCCGAGGTTGGTGAGTGGACCTGCAAGAGCGACCCAGAGCATATCTCTTGCCGGATTTTTAAAGTATCTTGGATTTACCGGTACCGGTTTTGCCCAGCCGAACTTGATAAAAAAGAAGGCAATGGTGCCGATCGGGTCAAGATGTTTGAGCGGATTGAGGGTTAGCCTGCCAAGACTGTGGGCGGTTGGATCGCCCAGTCTGTAGGCCACATAACCATGGGCAAATTCGTGAAAGGTCAGTCCAAGCAGCAGTGGAGGGGCAAGGATGATGAGCTGAGTAATAAAATCTGAAGACATGATATTTACCTGTACTTTTTCTTGTCAATAGCTGAATATCCTATTTTACCATATTGTGTGGTGATGCTTACCTTAAGCATCAGGTGAGAACTTTTCCTTAATTAACTGGAGTTCTTCTTCCCGTGTTTGCACAAGACCATCCATGTTAGCGTTTTTCAGGGTCGAAAGGATTTTCCGAAATCCAGGACCGGGTTTATAACCCATCTCTGCCAGATCTTTTCCGCTAATTTGTGGTTTGAGCATTTTTAAACGGGTAAGATAGTCGAATATAGCCGATTTTATCCAGGTTTTTCTGGCGATTCCGGCCATATAAATGAGTGATTCGTTGCTGCAATCCTGAAGAAGTGTTGACAGTTCACTTGGGAGAATATTGCGTTGCGGATATAGTTCCGCAAGGAGTTCTTCACTTTGTTTTTTTATCTTGAGAAGTGTCTTTTGATGTTTTTTTTCTTCATTGAAACGATTACAAAAGGCACTGAGTTCCTCTGCACCTGAACTGTGGAATATTGTTAATAGATAAATCATCCACTTTTCAAGTTTCGCTTTTGGTTCACTCTTCTCGAAAAGTTCAATACTGTTTTTTGTTTGCTGGAGGGTGTGGATAAATCTTCTGCTGACCCTGTAATTTGGTCTCAGATCTGGCCAGAGATATTGAAAAAATTGGAACTCTGCGAGTCGGAGCAGTGGCAGGATTGGATTTTTTTCTGCAAGGATAATTTTTAATTCAGTGAGAAAACGACTATCCCGGGATTTACCAAATATGTTCATTGCGACAGCGTTTTCAATGAGCCGCCCGGTATGTTCTGAAAGCTGGAAACCCATGCGGGTTTCAAAACGGATTGCCCTGAAAATTCGACTTGGATCTTCTACAAAGCTGAGATTGTGAAGCACTTTGATCCTTTTCATTTTCAAGTCATTCTGGCAGTTGAAGTAGTCGATCAGGGTTCCAAAGTGTTCAGCATTTATTTGCAGAGCCATGGCATTGATTGTGAAATCACGCCTGTACAGATCAAGCTTGATTGAGGAAAGCTCTATCATAGGCATAGAGGCAGGGGCTTCGTAATATTCCAGCCTTGCGGTGGCAATATCCACTTTAAAACCGTCTGGCAGGGTGATAATTGCCGTAAGATATTTTTCGTGGGCAAGGTATTTGCCGCCCAGTTTTTCCACAACTTTTTTTGCAAAGGCAATTCCGTTGCCTTCAACGACAATGTCCAGATCCTTATTCGGCATTTTTTGCAGGAGATCACGTACAAAACCACCAACAGCGAAGGCGTTAAAACCAATGTCGTCGGCGATTTCTCCAATGTCGCGAAGCAGCAGGATCATTTTTTTGTCGAGAGTTTCAACAAGTAAACTGACCAGGTTGCGCTTAAGGACCAGTGAGGGTTTGTTGGTTTGCTGACCAAGGTTTCTGGGCAGGTTTGCGGGATCGTTGACCAGCCTGTTGAGCAGATCTGTTCTGGTGATGATGCCGATTAACTGTTCGTCGAGATTGAGGATTGGTATCAGGCGCTGTTTGTGTTCAATAATGAGTGTTTGAATGTCAGCCAGTTGGGCAGTTATGGGCAGTGTCGCAATTTCCGTGCTCATATAGGAGCTTACTGTGAGATGGCCAAGATCATGATAGAGTGCCTTTTCTACGACCTGCCGTGAAATTACGCCAATCACCTTGCTGGAACCTGGTTCAACTACCGGTAGATCGGTAATATTGTATTTGGTTAAGGTCGAATTTGCCTCGCTGAGTAAAATATCCGGGCCGATGGAAATGACCGGACTGGACATCATTTCAGCTGCTGTTGGTTGAGGCTGGATATGCAGGTGCAGGAGGTTGACAAGTTGCTCCTGAGCCTCAGTCAGTGTAATTCCGATAAGTGTTGCTGAAGCGGCTGTAGCGTGTCCACCTCCACACATATCTCTGGCGATGACGCCAACATTGATATCTGCAATCCGGCTGAGGGCAAGAAGATGAATCCTGTTGTCTGTTGCGACAAGAACAAAGAGAGAGTCCAGATTTTCAATATCTGAAAGCTGTTTGGCAATATAGGCAAGATTACTCACGTAGCGGGGCAGAGAAATACTTGCAATGGTTACGGGAAAACGTTGGATAGTAAATTTATCGGCAGCCTGTTTGAGATCTTTGAGGAGTTGATCCTGGGTGATTCCTGGAGTACTCTGTAGAAAATGTGCTATCACATGCAGCCTGGCTCCCTGCTCAACAAGCCAGCCTGCTGCATAAATATCCTCGGGGGTGGTCTCTGGATGGGTTAGAGAATCGGTGTCACCATAGATGCCGAGGGCCAGTATGGTAGCTTCTTCTTCGTTTATCCTGATATTTTTTTCCTGAAAGATTTTGACAAAAAGTGTTGTGCAGGTTTCAAACTTACCGGTTACCGCCTGGTCATTAAAAAGATCGCCCTTGCTTTCCGGTCTGTGATCAAAAATATCTATCTGTAATCCTTTGTTCTTCAGACATTCACTTATTTTGCCAAGTTCTTTCGAGGATTGGGTGTCAACCAGAGTGAGCCTTGTGATACTGTCAAGATCTATGGTTTCAACGGTTTGAAAATCGTAGGTATAAGTGAGACTTTGAGAGATAAACTCCCGTAAATATTCTTCTTTTGAACCGGGAAAAACTAAAGTTGCCTTGGGAAACAATCTGGATGCTGCGACCATGGAGGCAAAGCCATCAAAGGTTGCATTTTCGTGGCTGGTAATAATGTGCATAATAGTTGTGATTAAACGCTGTTCTGCCTGAAATATAATCTCTTTAAACCTGAAATATTTGCAAAATACTGTAACATTTTCGTCTTAAATGCAAAAGTTATTCTCTGCTGTTTTTATTTCCTTTTACATTTTTCAGGAGGTCTGCCGGTGATTAGCCGCGTGGATGAAATTTTTTATGAACAGCTTTCAAACGGTCTTGGTTAACATGGGTATATATTTGTGTGGTGGTTATGTCTGAGTGGCCAAGCATCATTTGCACTGAACGGAGATCAGCACCATGACTGAGCAGGTGGCTTGCAAAGGAATGGCGCAGCATATGGGGGGATATTTCCTTTTTTATTCCGGCAGCCCGAGCGGTATCCTTGAGTATTTGCCAGAATCGTGCTCTGGTCATATTTTTGCCATGTCCTGTTACGAAAAGATAATTAGAGCGTTTACCTTTGATGATATGGGGACGGCTTGTTTGCAGATAGCAGGTAATTCGCTCTTTTGCCTTTTCACCAAAGGGAATGAGTCGTTCCTTGTTGCCCTTACCCCGGATACGGACAAAGCTGGAAGTGAGGTTGCAGGAAGCATGTTCAAGGTTGACCAGTTCTGTGACTCTCATTCCTGTGGAGTAGAGCAGGTAGAGCATTGTGTTGTTACGAATGTTGAGAGGAGTTGCCTGTTTCTGTATTTTCAGTAATTGATCGACTTCATCCTCACTGAGTGCCTTGGGTAGTGAGCGGCCGGTTTTCGGGAGATCAACAATCAGGAATGGATTGTTGTCAGTCAATTTTCTTTCCACAAGAAAATTGAAAAATGTCTTCAGGGCAGAGATTCTTCTGGCGCTTGAACGATTGGATTTGCTCGTTTTTCTGCACTTTTCAAGGAAGGAGTAGATTACAGGCAGATCAATCCTGTTGAGATTGTTTATTGCCTTGTCTTGTAGAAAAAGCAGAAAAAAAGTGACATCGGAGGAGTACGCAGAAACACTGTTTTCCGCAAGTCTCTTTTCGGATATGAGATAGTGTAAAAAGCGGTCGTACAAAACCGCAAATGATTCGGATAGGGAGGATTCTATTTCTTGCTGTCTCCAGAACAGCAGCAGGCTGGAATAAAACAACAGTACAGCTCTGCAATACCAGTTAAAGAGAGCTGTACGGATAGGGGCCGACTGCTAGTAAGATTTCTTCATGCGGTTGAATTTACGAAGTTTTCTGCGTGCTTCAGCCGCTTTTCTACGCTTCTTTACGCTTGGCTTCTCATAGTACTCACGACGCTTTAATTCTCTTTTAATACCGTCGATCTGTAATTTTTTCTTCAGCTGGCGGATCGCGTACTCGAGATCTCCTCTTACTTCAACTTCTATCATCGGTTGCTCCGTTTAACGATTTTTTGTTTATAAAACAATATGCAAAATCCCTTTACAAGGGAATAACTTGTTTTCCTGTTTGCTGGCAATGAAGACAATTCGGCATATATACTAAAAGTATAAAGAGCTTGTCAATGTGTTTTTTTGTCTTTGTTGAGGTGGATTGTTGCAATAACAGGATCTCCCAGGACACGGGAGTGGGACGGCAGCGAGGGTTGCAGGAAAATAGTATTAAATTTTGAGCCTGTCCAATGTTATGGTATGGTAAGTAAATAAATTTTACGTCAATTATGCTTATGGAGTCTATGAAATGGAATCAGAAGCTCATCAAAAAATGCGAATAGCACTTATCGCGGGTGGAAGATCGAGTGAACGCGAAGTTTCTCTCAGTGGTGCCAGTTCAGTCGAGCAGGCACTGGATAAAACCAGGTATGAGGTGGTTCGTTACGATTCGGCAACAGAACTTCTGCAACTTGTCAAAGATGCTGATACTATTGATTTTGCCTTAATTATTCTGCATGGCAAATATGGTGAGGATGGAACCATTCAGGGCTTTCTTGATATGCTGGCTATCCCCTATCAGGGGGCTGGGGTTTTAGGCAGTGCACTTGCTATGGATAAATATCTGAGTAAGGAGCTTTATCAAAGGGCGGGGTTGCCTGTGGCGGAGTGTCTTATGGTTGCTGCTGGTGAAAGGATTGAGGCTGAAAATCTGGTTAAACAGCTTGGTTTGCCGCTTGTCACAAAACCTGTTTGTGAAGGTTCGAGTGTTGGCGTCTCTATTGCAAGGACAGAGGATGAACTTGAGGAGGGTATTGCCTTTGCCAGAAAGTATACTGACAAGGGGGTACTGGTTGAAAAATTTATAGATGGTCGAGAGTTTGCCTGCGGGGTTCTTGGTAATGAACAGCCTGCAGCTCTTCCTGTGCTCGAGATAATTCCTGGAGATAGGTATTCTTTTTTTGATTATGAAGCAAAGTACGCTCCTGGTGCATCGGAGGAGATCTGTCCAGCACTTATTGACCAGAAAGTCGCTGAAAAAATGCAGGAATATGCTGTAAAGGCACATCAGGTTTTACACCTTCGCGGCTATTCAAGAACAGATTTTTTGATGGAAACAGATGGCTCCCTCTATATTCTCGAGACCAACACCATCCCGGGGATGACTGCAACATCAATTTATCCGCAGGAAGCCGCTGCAGCCGGAATAGACTTCACAGCCCTTCTTGATAGACTGATTGAGTTAGGACTGGAAAAAAATTAATCCATGATAATCCGTTCCGGCGCGTTAAATATATTCACCCGTTCCGGTCTTGAGTAAGCTGCCAGTGTTGCTCCAGCTCGTTTGGCTATGGCAATACCCAGTGAAGATGTTGAGGTTCTCGACATTATGATCGGTATGCCAATTCTTGCACATTTCAGTACCATGTCAGAGGTGAGACGCCCTGTGGTATAGACGGCAGCTTTAGGGCTCGCCTTACCCAGCAGGATTGCACCCAGCACCTTGTCTACAGCGTTATGTCTGCCGACATCCTCGTAATAGAGTTTTAATTCTCCATCCTGCCATAAACCACAGCCGTGGATACAGTGGGTCTGGGGACCAATGGGAGAGTACTTCAGAGCACTTCGGATGAACTGCTTTATCTCGCTAAAATGAATATTATAATCCTCCAGGGGCGCAAATTTTCCCTCAAGCATCTCCTTTGGAATTTTTCCGGTGCCCCCGCAGCCGGAGGTAATGATTACGTCCCGCGGCTCTTCAGAAACCACATCTGCGTATACAGATATTTTCCCCTCGGGACAGACCAGGATTTCTTTCACCTCTTCAGGTTTTTCAATATAGCCTTGACCAAAAAGAAAGCCGACACCAAGTTCTTCAAGATCGTTGGGAAGAACCATGGTCGAGCCAATAACTTTTTCGTTAAGGGCAATGGAATAGGGGGTTTCAACTGCAATATTTTCTTCAACCTCCCTATGACCGTTGGGGGAAAGAATAACTGTTTTTTGAAAGGTGGTGACTGGGGGAAACTGGTTTATTATATCTGCCATACTTTGCTTACGGTGGTTAAGGTTAATTGAGTGTTTTAGAATATTATTTACTACCGATGATTTCAAGACGAACCACCGGACGAGATTTGTTCTCTTCCTGTCAAGGCTGACTGAATAGTAAACTCCTTGCAAATAGACCGTCAGCCATATATTTTGCCATATAATCCTGTTATTGTCAGTAAGGTTTAGCTGGATAAAAGATGTTTGGTTATTTTTTTTTATGTGACTATGAGATGGCTTCTGGATGAGCAGGGACGCAGTGAGTCAGAAGTTGCAGGAACATAATTTTCTGCAAAAAATGAAAATGTCAAATATTTATTAAAGATCTGTTTCTGGAGGATATTATTTGAGAATAATTATTCTTTCTTTTGTGTTGTTCGTCCTTACTGTGGTCGGTGCCTGTTACGCTATGCCCCCCCAGCCACTTTTACTGGGTCATTCTGGTGCGTTCACTGGTAGTGCCAGTGATCTGGGGATAGAGATGCGTGCTGGTCTGAAGGCTGCCTTTTCCCGGATAAATGATAGTGGCGGGGTTCATGGCCGGATGATCCGCCTGATTTGTCTGGATGACGGTTACGAACCAGACAGGGCGCTGCAGAACAGCAAGATGCTTATTGAAGAGAATCAGGTTTTTGCCTTGGTAGGACAGGTTGGTACGCCGACAGCCAAAGCGGCACTCCCTTATGTCGTCGGGCAAAAAGTGCCTTTTTTTGCTCCCTTTACCGGTGCAGAATTTCTTAGAACACCGTTTTCCAGATATGTGATTAATGTTCGTCCCAGCTATTTCCAGGAGATGGAGAAGCTGGTGAACTATTTGGTGAACAGGAAAGGTCTGAAAAGGATAGCCTGTTTTTATCAGAATGACAGTTACGGATACGATGGTCTCAAAGGTTTACGCAGGGCTCTGGCAGCGCGCGGGATGAACCTTGTCTCCTATGCCAGTTATGAGAGAAATACTGTGGCTGTGATGGGGGCGGTAAGGGATATTTACAAGGCGTCCCCTGATGCTGTTATTATGGTTGGTGCTTATGCTGCCTGTGCTGAATTCATAAAATTGTCCAAAACCAAGCTCAAGACCGATGTCACCTTTGCCTCAATTTCTTTTGTGGGTACGGAGAGTTTACGGGAAGCTCTCGGAAAATATGGTGAGGGTGTAATTGTTTCCCAGGTTGTTCCCAATCCGCATCGCTCAATATTGCCCCTCGTTACAGAATACAAGGAAGCGATGGAGCTGTATCAACATGATGTGCCTGTCAGTTTTACCTCCTTTGAAGGCTATGTTGCAGGCAGGCTTTTTGGAGAGATTGCCAGGAAGATAAAAGAGCCGATGACCCGTGAAAATTTTATCAGGAAAATAGAGGAGCAGAAGACATTTAGCCTTGGTGGTCTCTCGTTTGATTATTCGCCAAAAGACCACCAGGGACTGGATCGGGTTTTTCTTGGCTGGATTTATCCCGATATCGTATGTATGGATGATTGTGAAGAGCCAGAGGTCTTGCGATGAGTAACAGACGTCGTCTTTCGATTTCCCGGGCTCCGTTTTATGCCTCTTTTGCTGTGATTACCACTCTGGCTATCTTTATGGGGATTTTCTGGTCAATAAACGAATATCAGGCCTATAGGGAAAGTGTTGAAAATATAAGAAGTAATTACAGGGGGCAGTATGAGAGCAGGGTCAGGGAAGAGGTAGATGCCGTTTCGGACTATCTTGATTATCGTAGCCAGCAGGATTTAATCAGGGCTGAGGCGTCCATTCGTAACAGGGTGCAGTCAGCCTATACAATTGCCTCCCATATTTATCGTCTTTACAAGGATGAAAAGTCTGTCGAAGAACTTCGCCAGATGGTGGCTGAAATTCTGCGCCCGATTCGCTGGGGGGGAACTCGTGGCTACTACTTTGCTGGTCAGCTGGATAGCGAAATAATTGATCTGTTTGCTGACGAACCTGCTTTTGAGGGTCTACTGAAAGAAGAGATTGCTCAACTTGCAGGCTTTGATGTGGTTGGGGTCATACAACAGATTATTAAGGAGAAGGGTGCCGGACTCTTTAGCTATGAACTGAAAAAACCGAATTATCCAGACAGGAGATACAGCAAGATTGCCTTTGTAAAATATTTTGCTCCCTTTGACTGGTTTATTGGAGCCGAAATGTATCGGGATGAGGTTACCAAATCGGTTCAACAGGATGTGTTGAATCAATTACAGGGCATGACCTTTGGCGAAGGTGGAGAAGTTTTTGGTTTTCGTTCCGATGGAACCATCATTTGCTGCAAGGATGAGAAGCTTGTTGGCAGATCTGTTGCGACCCTGGTTGACGCAGATGGGGTTGAATATGGTAAGGAACTTCTGGCTGCTGGCAGGGCTGATGAAGAGGGGAATTTTGTTGGTCATCTCGAATATCGGGATGATGACCCTGCAAAGCCCCACTATAAACTTAGCTACGTTCGAGCCTATCCCGCCATTGACTGGGTTGTTGGCGCATCCATATACATGGATGCCATGGAACAGGCCATTGATAATGAAACCCGAACCTACAGGCAGATCTCCTTCCGCAATGTTTCAATGTTTATTCTTCTTTTTACCTTGGCGGTCTTTCTTTTGCTGCTCTCAACCTATATTTATTCCTTGAAGATTAAACGTGGTATTCAGTCCTTTACCAATTTTTTCAGGGGAGCAGCATATTCAAAGGAGAAGATGAGTCGGGAGCATCTTGATTTCGTTGAATTTGATGATCTGGCCCATCTGGCCAATAAAATGGTGGATGAGCGGATTAAAAATGAATTGCTGTTGCACCGTGATGAACTGCGACTTGATGCCTTGCTTACCCTCGGTATGATGGATCAATATTCCCTGCAGGATAAATATGACTTTATTCTTGAGCGTATCGTCCAGATAACCGGCAGTCAAAAGGGCTATATTGCTCTTGTGAACGATAATCAGAGTCATGTTACTCTTACTTCATATGTGATACTGGCAGAAGATCGACTTGTTTTACAGAATCTGAATACTATTATGTCCAGAACTGTCAGGGATGGTGGTGTGGTTGGTCGCGCGGTGATGTGTAAAAGGGCAGTAATTAATAATAATTATGATACTGTGGACGTGACTGAAGTTTATCCTTATGATTCCATACCTGCGCGCCATCTTGATGTTCCTGTGCATAGTAATGGAAAAATTGTTATGGTTGCGGGTGTCTGTAATAGTCTCGAAGAGTATAATACTTCTGATGTAAGACAGATGAGCATGCTTCTGGAGGGCATGTGGATGCACGTCCTGAAAAAATGTGCGGATGAAGAAAAATCTCGTCTGGAGGGTCAGATTATTGCTGTGAGTGAAGAGGAACGGGCAGCCATTGGACGTGATCTTCATGATGATCTTTGCTCGCATCTTTCAGGGGTTGAACTGCTGTCCAAGGTTTTGCATCAAAAACTTGAGCAGGAGGTACCGGAGCGGGCTGGTCAGCTTGCCAGGATACGTGATCTTATCAAGAATGCCATTGATAAGACCAGGCGACTCTCCCATGGACTGTATCCTGTGCACATAATTGAGTATGGTCTGGAGGCTGCTCTCGAAGAGCTGGTTGTGGAAGTGGAAAATGTCTTCAGGCTACAGTGCTTTCTTGATTACAGGAACGAGGCTTTTGAGACAGATGGAAATCTTGTGATTCATTTACACTATATTCTGCGTGAGGCCGTGTTTAACGCAGCACGGCATGGTAATGCGAGCAGGATTGATGTACAGGTTCACATTACAGGGGATAGTTTTCTGGCCCGGGTAAAAGATAATGGCTGTGGTTTTGATGAGAAGGGAAATCGCCGGGGACTTGGCTTCTATACTATGGAGTATCGAGCAAGGATGATCGGTGCCAGTATGACTATACGTTCAGTTTTGAATCAGGGAACAGTGGTTACAGTGTCGGATGCAGATGGTTAATAAAAGACAAATACAGGTTGGACTTATATGGTTCGTGATTCTCGGTGGATAAATTAATGAGCAGGAAAAGCAGCAAAATTTTAATTGTTGATGATCATCCGATTTTTCGAATGGGAATGGCTGAACTTCTCAATCAGGAAGACGATTTTGAGGTGTGTGGTCTCGCGGAAGATATTTTAGGTGCACGGAAGATACTTTTGAATCAGACTGTGGATATGTCCATTGTCGATATTACTCTTGGCGGGGATAATGGTCTTGATCTGGTAAAGGAAATTTCCAGTGAGAAACTCTGTCCTGCTGTGCTTGTGCTTTCCATGCATGATGAAGCTGTCTGGGCGGAACGGGCAATCAGGGCAGGAGCCAAAGGGTATATCATGAAGAGGGAGGCATCGGAGTCTGTGATTTCCGCACTGAGAAATATTCGTCAGGGTAAATTGCATGTAAGTGCTTCCATGATTTCAATTTTACTGGATAAATTCCACATAAATAAGGGAGAGGCAAAGTCAACAGCGACAGTCGATCTGTTAACAGATCGCGAACTTGAAGTTTTTCGCCAGATTGGCCTGGGGCTTTCCACCCGCGAGATTGCAGCGCAGATGAATCTGGGTGTAAAAACGATAGGAACCTATCGCGATCGAATCAAGCAGAAACTTTGTATCAAGTCCGGCGCCGAGCTGGTCAGAAGGGCTGTTCTCTGGACCGAAAAAGATAGTCTCGAAGGGTAGTATATTTCATTGCAGACAACACAGAATGCCGGTTGTGTGCAATGCTGATAGTCTGTTGACTCTGTGTATCTGTTAAATATCTGGTGCAGCTAATTTCTGTAGGGAAAGTCCTTACTTTTTGCACTGAAAACGCCCTACGGCACAAAAGGGGTTGGGCTGATTGTTCTTTTCCCGCTATTCCGCTACTATTGCTCCATACAACGTAATATCCGGTTTGACCGGATACCATATAGCTCAACGACTGACATCCTGATTTATGTAGGAGTATTTGGATGGGTAACTCTCTGCGTGCACACATGCTGGTGCAAAATGATGATGGCCGGCAACAGTTTATCTCCTCAGATGTAGATCTGCATCCCGGGCAGGGCTTTTCCTGGGAGAAGGAGGAGTCTCTTCTGCTTTCCTCCGGCTTTCCCAAAATTTTCCCCGATTCTTCTTTTCCCTTGTCTGCGACGTTACAACTCAATGGTGATTTAACCAATGCCGACAGGGAGTTTCTTGAAACCCTTGCCATTGCAGAATTTGGCAGGGAGCAGGATAAAGAGTTCAACTCCTATATGGTTGATGCCGATACCAGGCTTTGCGTCATAGGTTCTTCCTCTGAAAGTTTAGACAATTTTAGCGAAACCTTTGGTGGTCTTCTGGCTCTTGAACCGTTGCTGGTCAAGGGCAGTCATGCTGAATATCCAATAGTAACCGAAATGAGTCTGACGCCGGTTGGCAGCAAGGGGGTAACTGTTGAATATGCTGTACGCTCACCACTTGCTGCGGAAAAATGTACTTACTGTGGGGATTGTAGTTCGGTCTGTCCCGAGAAGTGTATTTCGGCAGAACTCTATTTTGATTTTGATCGCTGTACCTTCTGTAAAAAATGTGAAGAGGTCTGTCCTGCTGATGCACTTGAAATTTACGGCGTTGAATACCGTACTGCTAAATTTCCGGCAGTGGTTCTTCTCGACGAATGCAAGATTGACGGAGCCGAACAGTGTTCCAGGGTCTTTACTGCCGAGAATATTGTCGATTATCTCAAGACTCTCTACTCTTTCCAGGTTGAAGAGGTTGTCTCGGTTAATAGTGAGTTTTGCCAGTTTAATGCTGATTTGGCGAAGGGCTGTACTGCCTGTTTGCAATCTTGCCCGCATGGAGCAATCAGCCTTAAGGGAGGAATTTCTGTCGACACCTTGATTTGTGAAGGCTGTGGAAATTGTGTGGCAGTTTGTCCAACGGGTGTTCTCCAGTATGAAAAGTTTAAGGATAAGAGTTTTGTAGATTACCTGCAAGATCTTGATCTGAGAAATAAAACAGTTGTTCTGGCTGATACTGATGCGTTTCATGAGTTCTGGTGGCAGAATCGTACCAGAACATTTACAGATACTTTTTTCCTGAGCCTCGACAGTGTTGGCTTTCTCTCTATTTTTAATCTTCTTTATTTATACAGCAGGGGTGCTGGACGTATCGTGATTGTCAACTCCAGTAGTGAAGAAGAACGGGTGCTTGACAGGGAGGCAAAGCTTGCCGGAGTAATGCTGGCGGCACTCTTTGATGGGGAGAATCCGATTTATATAACAGATAAACTGGATTCAGAGATGTTTGCTCAGGCTGTCAGCCCCATTAATGAGGTCTTTACTGAGACACAGTGGCTGCACAGACGGGAAGCCGTTGCCAATACTCTTCAATTTATTTCTTTACATTCTGAAAAAGCACCTGGTTTTAATGGCAACAATAAAACGTTTTTTGCAACTGTCAGCTGTGATGTCTCGAGTTGTACCCAGTGTATGTCCTGTATCAATGTTTGCACGGTCAGGGCTATGCGCTCTGATGAAACCGAGCTTGTTCTGGCTCATCGTGGTGTGTTTTGTGTCGGTTGTGGTTTGTGTCTGCAGGTTTGTCCCGAAAATGCTCTGCAGCTTGCCCGCTCCTGGCAATTTGTTCCTGACTTTTTTGAAGAAAGAGTCCTTTCTGCCGGCGATCCGATGAATTGCAAGAGATGTGGCAAGACATTCGGTACCCGGAAAAGTTATGAACGTGTTATGAGTATTCTCCAGGCAAAGGAAGAGGTTGATACCAGTCACTTTGAATATTGTGAGGACTGCAGGGTTATTCGTCTGTTTGAGGAAGAAGTCTAGGTGTGTATCTCTTTTGCCTGTTAGCAGATTGCAGAAGAACTTTTTTTAGGAAAAACTAATGGATGCAGTTGACAAGGAACTTTTCAGAGTTCGTCTTCGATTTATAGATATCATTAAATCATTTTTTATTGCTGAACCAGATGCCGAGAAGATGAGTCGTTGGCGAGGTATTTTTACCTCTCTTGAGGGTGAACAGATTAATCCCCTCTTTGATGCAGCCGTTGTTGAATGTAATGAGTGGCTCTCCTCCAAATCCCTTCAGGAATTACAGGATGAGTATTATGATCTCTTTGAGGATCCATTCAGCAAGAATCTTATCCCAATGTCAGCATCGTACTATATTGATGGGCGTACTCATGGACAGACTCTCGCCAATTTCCGTGGATTCCTGGCAGAGGCCGGTCTTGTCAAGGAAGAAAGTGTGATTGAGACTGAAGATTCAGTTGTTGTGATGCTGGATCTTCTGGCGAGACTGATTGAGATTGAAGAGCAGGGTTGTGTTATGAGCCAGGCTCAGCAGGCAAGGCTCATCAGTGAGTACCTCAAGACTCTTGTGGAAAATGTGTTCGAAAAGCTTGAAGCAGATGACCGGGCAACATATTACGCTTCCTGCGGCAAGTTTTTAAAAGGTTATCTTGAGCTCGAGTGTGATTTGATGATGGAGGTACAGAACTAGATTGTAGTTGTAAGCCTGCTTCTACCCTTAATGGGAGGGTTGCTGGTGGGTTTACCTTTATCCCTTAAACTTATGGAGGGTGATATGAAGCAGGAAAAAGAGGAACGACGCTCTTTTCTGAAGCACATTCTTGCGGGTAGTACAGCCGTGGCTGCTGTTGCTGTAACCCGTAAGCCCGTGCAGGCTGATACTGTTTCTGAAAAACGGATTTCCAATGATGTTCTTTACAGGGAAACCGAGCATTTCAAGAAACATTATCAGAGCTGGCGTTCGTAGATTTTGCGAACTGAGAACAAGTACGCAAAAGAATTACGTTATTTGAGTTAGACAAGGAGATAACACAATGGCCAGAAGTAGAGTAAACAAAACGGTTGATTCGCATACAACCGTTGGCAAGCGGGTCACACTGAACCCGAAGGTTGCCAGGAGATCTTTTTTAAAAATCTCTGCTGCGACTGCAGCTCTTACCGGTGCTGCAATGACAACCAAGTTGACTAAAAAGGCAACTGCAGCAGGAAAAACCAAACAGTATGAAGGATCCAGGAAAGTTCGAACCATTTGTACCTACTGTGCAGTAGGTTGTGGTATTGAAGCCGAGGTTCAGAATGGTGTCTGGGTTCGTCAGGAAATAGCCGCGGATCATCCGATTTCACGTGGTGCTCACTGTTGTAAGGGAGCAGGTGCCATAGATATGGTAACCAGCCCAATGCGCATGAAGACGCCAATGAAGCGGGTTAATGGTAAATGGAAAGCAATATCCTGGGAAACTGCATTAACCGAGGTTGTCGGTAAGCTTAAGGCTATTCGCGAAAAAAATGGACCGGATGCACTCCAGATCAATGGTACGGCGAAAGTCTCTAATGAAATGGCATATCTGATCAGAAAATTTGCTGCTTTCTGGGGGTCGAACAATGTCGATCACCAGGCCCGTATCTGACACTCCACAACGGTGGCAGGTGTCGCCAATACCTGGGGTTACGGAGCAATGACAAACAGCATGAACGACATGCGTCACGCCAAGAGTTTTATCTTTATCGGCTCGAATGCAACTGAAGCTCATCCTGTTTCCATGCAGCATATTCTTTATGCCAAGGAAAAGAATAATGCACCGATTATTGTTGTAGATCCTCGTTTCACAAAGCTTGCAGCCAAGGCTGATGAGTTCGTAAGAATTCGTCCAGGTTCCGATGCAGCCTTTATGATGGGTCTGATAAATGTAATTATTGAAAAGGGTTGGGAGGATAAGGAGTTTATCCGTACTCGTGTTTCCGGTTATGAGGAAATGGTCGAGGTTGCCAAAAAATATACACCTGAAGAGGTTGAAAACATTACTGGTATTCCGGTCGCTCAGACTTATAAGGTGGCCGAGATGCTTGCCAAGAATCGTCCGACATCACTTACCTGGTGTATGGGTGGTACTCAGCATACCATTGGTTCTTCCATTACTCGTACCTTCTGTATCCTGCAGCTTGTTCTTGGTAATATGGGCAAGTCTGGTGGTGGAACCAATATCTTCCGTGGTCATGACAATGTTCAGGGCGCAACAGATATGTGCGTACTTTCCCACAGTCTTCCTGCCTACTACGGACTTTCTGACGGCGCCTGGAAACACTGGTGTCGTGTATGGGATGTCGATTATGACTGGATGGTAAGCCGCTTCCCTGCAAAAGAGTGGATGAACAAGAAAGGTTTTAGCCTTGCCCGCTGGTTTGACGGTGTTCTTGAAGGCGAGGATAAAATCCATAATAATGGAACCTCTCTGAAAGCTCTTATCCAGTGGGGCTGCGGGGCTAATGCCAACTCTCGTTTTCATGAGGTTGTGAAAGCCTGGAACAAGCTTGATCTGCTGGTTCTTGTTGATCCATTTCCAACCGCTGCTGCAGCACTTACCGAGACCGATAATGTTTATATCCTGCCAGCGGCATCACAGTATGAGACATCCGGCTCAGTAAGTTCTTCATCCCGTCAGATTCAGTGGCGTTACAAGGTTGTTGATCCTATTTATGATTCCAAGTCTGATTACGATATCATGCGTGAGTTCGTGACCCGTTTTGGTTTTGCTGACAAGTTCTACAAGAATATCAAGCAGGAGCCTGAAGATATTACTCGTGAGCTTGGTTCCGGTTCCCTGACTATCGGTTACAACGGTCAGACTCCAGAGCGTATCAAGATGCATATGGAAAACTGGCACACCTTTGATATTGATACTCTCCAGTCCAAGGGAGGTCCATGCGAGGGTGAGTACTACGGTCTGCCATGGCCTTGCTGGACTGAAGAACATCCAGGTACGCCGATTCTTTATGATATTTCCAGACCTGTTGCGGAAGGTGGCTTGCCATTCAGAAACCGCTTTGGCAAGGTTGCTACCTATGATATGAGCGGTCGTGTTGAAAATCAGCTTGCTGGAGAGGGCAGCTGTAACCCTGGCAGCGAAGTTCAAGGTGGTTATGAGGAATTCAAGGATGTTGTTCCGGGTACCAACTGGAAGACAGATTTGAGTCAGAAGACTATCAAGGAGGCTATCAGGCGTGGTATGGCTCCATTTGGTAATGCCAGGGCACGTTGTATTGTCTGGACTTTCCCTGATCAGATACCGATTCATCGCGAGCCCTTGCATTCACCACGGCAAGATCTGGTTGAAAAATATCCAACATATAAGGATAAGCCAAATCATTATCGTATTGACACTCGTTATGAGACTGAACAGGCGAAGAATCCTGAATTCTTTAAAGAGTATCCGTTCTGTCTCACCACCGGACGTCAGGTTGAGCATATGGGTGCTGGTGCTGAAACCCGATCCAACAAGTATCTTGTTGAGTTGCAGCCAGACATGTATGCAGAGATTCATCCAAGAGCAGCATACAATCTCGGTATTCGCAAGAATGGTCAGATGATTATTGTTGAATCTCCTGATGGTGGCAAGATCAAATGTAAGGCGAAGATCACCGAGCGTGTTGATGATAAGACCATCTTCCTGCCATACCATTTTGCTGGTACCTGGGAAGGAGAGTCCTATGCCGATAAATATCCGGCAGGACATGCTCCTGTTGGTCTTGGTGATTCAGGTAACCTTATTACCAACTATGGTTATGACATTGTTACCCAGATTCAGGCTACTAAAGATGGTCTGTGCAAAGTCAGCCTAGCCTAATCAGGAGGATTTGAATAATGGCACGAATGAAATTTTTATGCGACGTCGATCGTTGCATTGACTGCGGTGGTTGTGTTGTTGCCTGTAAAGAAGGTCATCATGTTCCTGTTGGAATTAATCGTCGCCGGGTGATTACCCTCAATGAAGGTAAACCAGGTGAAAAGTCCATGTCTATAGCTTGTATGCATTGCTCTGATGCTCCATGTATTGCGGTTTGTCCTGTGGACGCACTGTATCAGCGTGAAGATGGCATTGTCCTGGTAGACAAGAAGACCTGTATCGGTTGCGGATATTGTTTTATGGCATGCCCCTTCGGTGCGCCTCAATTTCCTAAGGGTAACGTCCTTGGTGCCCGCGGTGCCATGGATAAGTGTACCTTTTGTGCGGGTGGTCCTGAAGAGACATTCTCGGAAGAGGAGAAGCATCTCTATGGTCAGAATCGCATAGCAGAGGGCAAGGTGCCTCTTTGCTCCGGCATGTGTGCTACCAAGGCGTTGCTTGCCGGTGATGCGGATGTTGTCGCTGATGTCTATCGTGAGCGTGTATTTCGGCGCGGTAGCGGGGCAAATGCCTGGGGTTGGAACAGGGCTTACAAGAACGACAAATAAAGTCAGCAACAATAAACATCTACCTGCCTGTCAGGGCAGGTAGATTGAAGGAGTAAGTTATGCAGAGAAGTCTAAAATCTGTATTGCTGCTTTGGTCAAGTGTAATGGTATTCATGATCACTCTGGGCTTGGGTACTGCCTTTGCTATGTCGCCTGAAATGTATACTATTTCGGACTACTGGGGTGATCTTATTGGAATAATTACAGGAGATTGGCAAAGGGTAGGTGAGATTTTCACCTTCCTTCAGGGGAATGAATTCTTTATGTGGGGATTTCTTCTCATCATCACGGTTATTCCGTTGATTTTTGCTGGTCACCTGCTGATTGTTGGTGCAAAACATTTTGATCATGGTGGTAACCAGATTCTCTTTTTTCCATTGACAGCCAGAATTATCCACTTTATTGGTGCTCTATCCTTCTCCATGCTGGTGATTTCCGGGTTGCTTATTGTTAGCGGACAATTTTTCGGGGGAGGTAATTTTATCCGCTTTGCGCGGTATGTGCATCTTGGCAGTGCACTTCTGGCAGCGCCAGCGGTTCTGGGTATGCTTGTTATCTGGTTCAAGGATATGCTGCCGGCTCTGTGCGACATTAAGTGGTTGTTTATTCTTGGTGGGTATCTTTCCAAGGAACTAAAACCTGTACCTGCAAAGAAATTTAATGCAGGTCAGAAGATGTGGTATTGGTGTGCAATTCCTGGTGGAATTGTGATGCTTATAACGGGTTTTCTTATCTGGGGTTTTGGTGCAGAGCTGGATGTTATTCGTATTTCAACAATTATTCACAATGTGCTGGGAATGGTTCTTGTTGCCTTCTTCCTGACTCACTGCTATATGTCGATTTTTGCCATTGCAGGTTCCCTTGAGTCAATGAAGACTGGTTATAAACCTGAACATGAAGTTCATATTCTTCACTCCCTGCATAAGTATAAAGAGTCTGATGTTGTAGCAGGAGGACATCATTAAGGACTGAGATTGTCATTCGTTAATGAATGTGTTTTCTTTAGGAGCAATTACCCTGGGTAGTTGCTCCTTTTTTATTTTCCTGCAAGTATTTTTTCTCCAGGCGTATTCTTTTCATTTTTTCGTTGTAACGATTTAGCATATCATGTTCAAATTCTTCGTTATTTTTATATTCTCTGCCAAAAACCAGCGGCCATAGAGCAATATCTTCCATGCACATATAGAAGAAAATATTGTTCTGCCAGGAAGAGGGAAAGGCATTGTAGACTGTTGAGAACATCTCTTTTTTTATACCGAACGGATAACTCATTTTACCGCCAATTTCTTCCATGGGCATTTGCAGGATATTGCTGTTAAGCTGCCGATTTCGAATTCGTTTTATAACTGATTTGATAAAGGTCAGGGTTCCCAGGGAAATCATGACAACTTCTTCAGGGAGAAATGTTTCTGTGATTCTGCGAACAAGTTCCCTGTAATCTTTTTTCCAGCCTTGATACCAGATTATGGGGTGAAAATGAAAGCCGACGGGCTTTCCCAGGTCAGCTATTTTCCGCGCGGCAGCAAGCCTCTCGTTGAGACTTGCTGTTCCAGGTTCTTCATGTTGAATGACAATCTGTGGATTGACAGACCAGCTGAAAAGAATGTTTTCTGGAGGATTATTCTCCAGAAAATAGTTTATTTTGCCACTCTTCGATTTCATTTCAAGAATCACATTGGGATTTGTTTTGGCAAAGTGATACAGCTCGTCCAGCAGATTGTGGCTGTTCTCCCACATAAGTGAATCTGAAGATTGCCCTGTGCCGATATGATATATTTTGTCAGGATCAAGTTCCAGTGCCCTGAGATGATGTTGCAAATTTTCAACAAAGCGAACCTGACTGCCGTGATAGAATGATTGAATCGAACAGTAGGAACAGGCAAAACCACACTGCTGAACGACATCGAGTGTTTTCAGATTACAGCAGCGGGTCTTTTCCGAAGCAACAGGACAGGTGCCCATGATGGAGCCTTGCAAGGCTGTTTTTATCATCTGTTTTTCAGGGAACTGTATCTCGTTACTTTCGTTTATGGACTGGTCTGAATATATTTTTTCTTTGTCCAGCAAACCATAATATCCATCCTTGATTTGTTGAAAAAAAAGTGAAGCTGCCTTTTTGCCCTGTGCTTCGCCAAGTTGTTCTGGTTTATGGAATTGAGCAGGAGAGCCCAGGCGCCAGCATTTCATATCAGCACAGAATTCAGTGAGCATCTTTAACTGTTGAAATGACAGGGGATATGTGTCAGCAATAGTCCTAAGCCACTGCTGTTGTTCTGTCGGTAATTTTCTGAACAATGTCAATGTGAGAAGTTTTTCAGAGTTCATTCGGCCGTTATGATTGAAAAACAAATAGTTGTTTAAAATGCAGGTAAGGGTTGTTTTGAGATATAGATAATACAGTTGACTATAGATTACAAACCTGGGTCTTGTATGGTGAGTCCTGACTGATTTCCTGCTTGATTCTTGCGATGTCTTCCGGCTGTAGATATTTTTCGTAGACTGTTGTCCTGAAAAGGTGAGCAACACCTGATTTTTTGATTATTGCAACGGATTTTTGTATGGCTTGAAGATTGATTTTTTTGCCGCAAAGAAGGTGGTATTTGTCGTAAGGGGCCTTGAGATCCATGGCAATATAATCAACAAGTCGTTGATCTATCAACTTTTGTAAGAGTTCCGGGTTTGAACCGTTACTGTCGAGCTTGACCTGGTAACCCAAACTCTTGATTTTTGTTATTGTTTCCCCAAGATCAGCTTGAAGGGTCGGTTCTCCGCCAGTGATGACTACCCCTTTTAATTTACCTGCCTTTGTCCTTAAAAAATCCAGAATAGTTTCAGGAGCGAGCAAATTATCTGATTTCATGGGGATGAGCTGATGGTTATGACAGTATGGGCAGCAGAAATTGCATCCCTGGGTGAAAATAATTGCCGCAGGAATACCGGGAAAATCAGACAGGGTAAATTTTTGCAGACCGCCTATTAACATTTTGCAGGGACAGGTTCTAAAACTATGAAAAGCAGGGGACTCACCGGGTTTACAGAGTGCCTGGCGAGTCCCCTGGAGATAAGGTGCTGTTTATTTCTTGACCACCTGAAAGCGGCTTCGTTTATAAAACTCTGACTTTTTACCATCATTCCACTGGTCAATTGGTCTCAGGTAGCCGACCACCCTTGAGTATATTTCCGTTTTCTCTCCACAATCAGGGCAGGTGGCAACCTCACCGTTAATATAACCGTGCTGTGTGCAGATGGAAAATGAGGGACTCAGGGTAAAATATGGTAATTCATAATTATTACATACTGTTTTAATAAACTCCTTTACGGCATCAGGGTCGGGGGCTGCTTCCCCAAGGAAGACGTGCTGAACTGTACCACCTGTGTATTTTACCTGAAGACTGTCCTGAATATCGAGTATCTCAAAGACATCATCACTGTGGTTGATTGGCAGTTGGGTTGAATTGGTGTAAATGGGAGTTGTTTGTCCTTCAACCTGCAAGGAGGATTTAATGTCAGGAAAACGTTTTGCATCAAGCTGTGCCAGACGGAAACCTGTTCCTTCTGCGGGGGTCGCTTCCAGATTGTAATAGTTGCCCGTTTCTTCCTGAAATGTTTGCAATTTTTCACGGATGTAGTCAAGAATACCTTCGGCAAGCTTCTTGCCTTCTGGAGTGTCAATTGATTTACCGAGAAGATTGAGGCATGCTTCGTTTGCTCCAATAACTCCGATAGTGGAGAAGTGGTTTTCCCAGAATCTGTTGAAGCGCTCATGCACCTGACGCAGGTAGTATTTGGTGTATGGGTAGAGACCTTTTGCTGTGTATTTCTCAAGAATTTTACGTTTGAGTTCCAGGCTGGTTCTGGCTATTTCCAGTTGCTTGTCAAGTTTCTTGTAAAATTCTTCTATAGAAGTTGCGCTGTAACCGAGAGCAACAAGATTGATTGTAACAACACCAATGGAGCCAGTCAGCGGGTTTGCACCGAAGAGTCCTCCGCCGCGTTTTTCCAGTTCACGGGTGTCAAGGCGCAGCCGGCAACACATGGATCGGGCATCTTCAACAGACAGGTCGGAATTGATGAAATTGGCAAAGTAGGGAATGCCGTATTTTGCAGTAACAGACCAGAGTTTCTCAAGATTTTTATTGTCCCAGTCAAAATCAGCGCCAATATTGTAGGTAGGGATAGGAAAGGTGAAAACCCGCGAATTTGCATCACCTTCAGACATGACTTCAAGAAATGCCTCATTAATCATGTTCATTTCATGCTGGTAATCCCTGTAGCAGCTGTCCTGCTCCTTGCCGCCGATAATAACTGGTTGACCGGCAAGTGTTGAGGGTGGCTGGATGTCCATGGTCAGGTTGGTAAAAGGTGTTTGAAAACCAACTCTGGTGGGAACATTGAGATTGAAAATAAATTCCTGAATTGCCTGTTTGGTTTCCTTGTATGTTAATTTATCGTGTCTGATAAAGGGTGCCAGAAGAGTATCAAAACTGGAAAATGCCTGTGCTCCAGCAGCCTCCCCCTGAAGGGTGTAGAAGAAATTGACGATTTGTCCGAGGGCTGATCGAAAATGTTTTGCAGGAGCTGAGGCGGCTTTTCCCGCCACTCCCTTGAAACCGTTTTTGAGCAGATCCTGTAAATCCCAGCCGACGCAATAAACAGACAAAAGACCAAGATCGTGGATATGAATGTCGCCATTCTGATGTGCCTCTTTTACCTCTGGGGGGTAAATACGGTTGAGCCAGTAGGTCTTGCTGGTTTCATTGGCGATATAGTTGTTCAGACCCTGAAGGGAGTAGGCCATGTTGGAGTTCTCGTTGACCTGCCAGTCAAGGCGGTCAAGATAGTTGTCAACAAGCTCGATGTCTGCCTGCTCGATCATTTCCCTGCGTCGTTTTTGCTGGTCACGGTAAAGAATATAGGCTTTTGCTGTTTTTCTGTGTGAGGATGAGAGAAGAACTTCCTCCACCAGATCCTGAATACCTTCTACCTCCGGTGTGTCGGCAATAAATTCATGGGCAAGGGTTAATACCCGGATAGTCAACCGTCTGGCTTCCTGAAGGTCAAATTCGCCGGTTGCAATACCCGCCTTATGAATGGCTGCGGTAATTTTTTCTGCATCAAAATCAACAAGTTGACCGGATCGTTTTTTGATATGAACGAACACGGATTGGCGGTGGTAAGCAGGGGTACTTGACATGAGATTACTCCTTTTCCTCGAAAGTTGTAATGAATATGAAAAGATATAACTATCGGCAGTTTCCCGGATTTACAGGTCTGAAAGCTGCCTTGACTCTTGTTGCTTTCCCGCAAGTGTATAGTCAGTTCCTGATGATTGTGCTGGTTCCTTGTTACCGTTGCGGGACAGCTTTGGGAGCATACCGGACCCTCCAGTTATGGTTCCTGATAAACTATGCCAAGAAACTTGGCAGACTCATTATATTGTGCGCTGTTATAAAGTCAATACCAAATATGGTACAGATCGCAGTTTGTTTTTTTTGCGTTTTTGAACAGAAAACAGCCTTGTTCCTTGAATTATGCGGTATTTCTGTGGCAGAAATAGCTGGAATTTTGTTAATATGGGCTAAGTTTTTTTAGATATTTTTTTCAAGGATTCTTCTATGGCAGCAATTATCAGTTTTATTGGTTTGAATGGTGCTGGCAAGACCGTTCTCGCAGTGGATGTGGTTTGTCATCTTAAGGCAATGGGCTACAATGTCGCAGTGATGAAGTCGGGTGCCGGAAAAAGGCTTGAGTGCGATAATTCCGGCACAGATACCCGCGAATATAAAAAAGTGGGCGCTGACAACGTACTGTTGGTGGCGTCAGACCAGATAGTCCTGCAATCAGTATCTGCCGAAAACTCCTTGCAGACTATGGCACACAGGTTTTTCCCTGATGCGGACATTGTGATTGCGGAAGGATTTGAACAGGCTCGAAGAATTTCCAAGATAGAAATTGCCAGAGATGTCGACCATAAGCTGAGAAAGGACGTAAGCGGGGTTATTGCTGTGGTGACTAATATTGAAGGGCTTGCCGGGGATTATGTTTTTCATCTTGATGAAAGCCTGGAACTGGCACAGTTTATTGAAAAACGTTTTCTCTCGGAAGAGGCGAGGAAGAAAGATATTATTTCCTTGCTGGTGAACGGGCAGAAGGTTGTTCTGAAAAATTTTATCCAGCGCTCCCTTGCCGGTACAGTCCACGGTTATGTAAACAGTCTGAAGGTCTCCGAGACTATTGAAGATATTGAACTGACAATAAAACTCAAAAGAATGTAGCTTGGAGGGGCGCTTGAATGGGTGAAACTATTATCCTGATAGTACTGATATTCCTGGCCTTTGTCGGAGGTTCGATTTTTGTCTTTGTTCTCTCTGTGAGCAACAGGAAACAGATCAGGATATTACAGCGGGAGCTCGCAGCTCTTCGTGAGGAGTTGCATGGAACAGCGGCAGCTGTTTCCAGTCAGGAAGCGGTTGCCGCTGATGTTGCTTGTGAGGCGGCTGAACAGCATGCTGAACAGCAGCAGGAAGAACCTGTAAATACAAGCCCGACACCCAGGCGATCAAAATATCTTCTCAGGTCTTCATCACCCCCCAGCCATTCGGTTGCTGACAAGGCAAGGTCTTCAGCTGGAACTTCCCGCAAAAGCTGGTTCTCAACACTCACAGATAGCTGGATGATTTGGCTTGGCGGTGTTTCGGTTGGTCTGGCGGGTATCTTTATGGTGAAATATTCCATTGAGCGCGGTTTGCTGGATCCAGCCGCAAGGGTAATCCTGGCAATTATCACAGGTCTTCTGCTGCATGGCACGGCTGAATATCTACGCAGAAAAAAGGGTGGTCATCCTGCACTTGCAGCCTTATGCGGAGGAGCCAGTATCACTATCTTTGCGGCACTGCTTGCAGCCCATCATCTTTATGACCTGCTGCCTCCACTGGTGGCTTTTGGCGCCCTTGCCCTGGTGAGTCTGGCAACATTGGTGCTGGCTCTTGTTCATGGGCCTGTGCTTGCTATTCTTGGGATATTCGCTGCATACAGTTTACCTCTTCTGGTAAATACCGGTTCAGATAGTATTAGTGGCGCACTGATCTACATATCCATAATCAGTGCCAGTGGTCTTTTGCTTACCCGTTATGTCGTCAGCAGCTGGATTTTTGACAGTGTGGTTGTGCTCTCCTTTTTTTGGGCGGCAGCAGGTATTTTCGGGGGAACCCATCAACCCTTGAGTGTCACACTATACCTTGCTGTTCTGGGCTATCTTTTTACTGCTGTTCCAGGTGGTGACTGGCTTTTGAAACATCGTCTGGTGGAAGATTGCCCAGCAAAACATCCGATAAAAAGACTTGCTCGTTGTCTCGATCACTCTGACAAACTTTTTTTCTCCCTGTCTGGACTGCTTGTCCTGCAGGTAATAAATCTTGTCCTGACATCCTTCGATGACAGCTGGCTGTATCTTGTCCCTGTCCTGCCTGTTTTTATTCTTCTGGCAATCAGGAAAAAGGATGACTTTGCTCTTTTAGGCTGGCTCTCCCTGGTCGGTGTTCTTGTGCCGCTTGTAAGTCATTTTATAAATGTTGACAGCCAGCTGATTATACTCCCTCCGACGCTTGCGGAACAGACAGTGCTGCTCATTCTGTTCGCCGCACTTTTTACTGTTTATTCGTTGTTTGGTTTGATAACTGTAAAATCGACCAGATATAAAGGTTTTCCTGTCTCCCTTGCTGCTGCAACGCCGGTTATTCTTCTGGCCTTGCTGTATACCCTGCTGAGGGATATGCGTAGTGAACCGATTGTTATAGCACTCTGCCTTGTGGTAGGACTTGTTCTTTTTCTGCTTGCCTGGAAACTGCCCCTTGCCCTTGAGAACAGGGCGTCCCTGTTGTCCTTTCTGGTTTCGGCACATTTTGCCTATGCGCTTGCGGCAGTATATGTTTTTGAGGAGGCAAGCCTTACCCTGGCACTCTCCAGTGAGTTTGTCCTGCTGGCAGTAATTCGAAAACATTTCAGGGCTGCAGAGCTTGATTGGCTCCTGAAGCTGCTGACAGGGGTGGTTATTGTGCGTTTGACCTGTAATCCCTTTCTTCTTGAATATGGCACTGGTAGTCACTGGTCCTTGTGGACTTATGGCGGCTCAGCTCTTTTTGCCCTGACAGGATGCAGGTTGTTACCGGACAATGAAAAGATCAGGTGCTGGCTGGAAGGTGCGGCTCTCTATCTTGTTCTCCTTTTTATTGCCAGTGAACTTCGTTATCAGCTTTATGATGGACAAGTATTTATCAGCGAATACAATAGCTTTGAAGCGGCAATAAATACCCTGTTATGGTCTGCCGCCGCTTTTCTCTATCTGCAGAGAGCAAGGCTGAGTGAGTCGATAATGGCTGTTTTTTATAAAAGACTCAGTATGTTACTGTTTTTGCTGGCGGGTAGCAATCATCTCTTTTTCAGTTTGCTGAAGTATAATCCCCTGTTCAGTAACCAGCCTGTTTCTCCACGACCAATATGTAACTTGCTGCTGCTTGCCTATGGTTTACCGCTTGTGCCAATGGTGCTTGCCTGGTTATTGAAGGTTGTTAAAAAACAGACCGGGCTTGTTGTTACCGGATTGAGTTTCTTCTTTTTTATCTCTATTGAAATTCGTCACTTCTTTACTCCCCGATTATACCTTGGTGCTGGCGTGGGAGACGCAGAAATCTACACCTATTCATTTGTCTGGTTGGTCATTGCTGTTCTGGCTCTTGTCATCGGAGCACGCAGGCAGTTGAAAGCGTGTTATCAGGCAGGGATGGTCGCTCTTCTTGTGGTTGTCGCCAAGATATTTTTTGTTGATATGGGAGAACTTGAGGGTTTGTATAGAGTTGCCAGTTTTATGGGTCTGGGAATAAGTCTTCTGGGCATTGCTTTTTTACATAAATGGTTCCAGCAGGATGCCTTTGAGGAAAAGAAACGAGAACTGTCCTGAGTTAAACGCACCCTGTCCTGCCTTGCCATGACAGAACAAGGGCGCAATCAAATACCTGGTTTCCTGTACTTTATAAGGTTGAGATCGGCTGGATTTCAGGGCTTGATGTTTATGTTTTTACTGGAAATTATTTTCCATATACGGTTTAAGCACCTCCGGTATTGCGATGCTGCCGTCTGCCTGTTGATAGTTTTCCATAACAGCCAGCAAGGTTCTTCCTACGGCAAGCCCGGAACCGTTCAGGGTGTGTACCAGCCTGCTCTTTTTTTCACCTTCGGGGCGGTATCTGAGGCTGCCGCGACGTGCCTGAAAATCAAGGAAGTTGGAGCAGGAAGAAATCTCACGATACTTCTGCTGACCGGGCAGCCATACTTCAATATCGTAGGTCTTGGAAGAAGAAAAGCCGAGGTCGCCGCTGCAAAGATTAACAACACGGTAATGCAGACCAAGACGTTGTAAAACTTCTTCTGCATCAGCCAGCAGGCTCTCAAGTTCATTATGAGATTCTTCGGGACGACAGAATTTAACCAGTTCAACCTTGTTAAACTGATGCTGACGAATAAGACCGCGGGTGTCACGCCCATGGGAGCCGGCCTCTGAACGAAAGCAGGGCGTGACTGCCGTGTATTTTATTGGCAGATCCGCCTCGGCAATGGTTTCATCCCTGTGAATATTGGTGAGAGGAACTTCTGCTGTTGGAATCAGGTATAGATCCCAGTCTTCAACGGCAAACAGGTCTTCCTTGAACTTGGGAAGTTGTCCGGTTGCTGTCATGGAAACACTGTTTACCAGAACCGGCGGTACAATTTCAGTATAACCATTTTTCTGGGTGTGCAGATCAAGCATGAATTGGGTCAAAGCCCTGTCGAGACGGGCTCCAAAGCCCTTGAGGATAGAAAACCGCGCGCCCGAAATTTTGGCAGCACGTTCAAAGTCGATGGTGTCCGCTTCTTCTCCAAGCTCCCAGTGAGGTTTAGGTTCAAAATCAAATTCGGGTTTTTCGCCCCATTTTTTGATTTCAACATTATCCGCCTCATCATTACCTTCAGGCACATCGTCCTGGCAGATGTTTGGGATTGCCATAACCACCTTTTCAAGAGCCTGCTGAACCTCAGCAAGCTCTTCATCAAGTTTTTTGATCTGTTGCCCTGTTTCACGCATCTTGATGATTTCAGGTTCAGCGGCAGCCTTGTCTTCAGCACTCCCCTGCTTGAGCCTGGCTATTTCTCTGGAAGCAACATTGCGTTTGTTTTTCAGGCTTTCGACCTCGCCGAGGATGTTCAGTCGTTTCTCATCAATGGCGGCAAACTGATTGACCAGTTCATCATTCATCCCTCTTTTATTGCATTTTTCCTTAACAAGGGTGAGGTTCTCGCGGATAAATCGTAACTCAAGCATTCTTCTGTCTCGCTTTTAGGTAAATTTGCAGTGAAAAATTATGTCAGATACTATCGTTTCTGTTCGATATGAAAAAGCATACCTGAAATTATTATTGGTTCAGGCTGCCAATTCTAATACGGCAGAAAGCTGACTGCAAGCTCTATCGAATTGCATTTTGATATGGTCTCTGTTATTTTGGGCGACTGACTGATCTGTTTATCTGGAAGAATCTTTTTATTGCCGGAGTCTGTTGATTTATGGCGCTTCATGAAACCTTGATTTCCTTTGTTGGGGAGCTGAGAAAATCGGTTGTTTATCTTGCCCTGGTACTCTCCCTTGCTACAGCAGGAATTTTCTTTTTAAGCCCGGAGCTGTTGAAGTTTGTCCAGGAACATCTTGCCGGTAAACTGTATTTCTTTTCGGTGGCGGGACCTTTTCTTGCCCATGTGAAGCTTGCCTTTTTTGCTGCTGTCTTTCTGCTGATGCCGTATCTGATGACGGTGTTCTGGAAGGCGATCGGCAAACCCTTCGCTGTTGGCGGCGGAGTGTTGACCATTTTTATCATTGCAACCTGTCTTCTTTTTTACGCAGGTTCTCTCTTCTGTTATTTTGTCACCCTGCCTTTTGGAATAAAATTTTTGCTCGGTTTTGGCTCGGAAGAGTTGCGACCGGTGATCTCGGTTTCCCGGTTTGTCAATTTCGTCACCATATTTATTCTCGCCTTTGGCATTATCTTCGAGTTACCGATCTTTATGGTCTTTCTTTGCAAGGTGGGGGTGGTTTCCAGAAAGTTTTTCGAAAAGCACAGACGCTATGCCTTGCTTGCCATTGCTGTGGCTGCCGCCATACTCACACCGACGCCGGATGTGGTGAATATGGCACTGATGGGAGTACCTCTTTATATGCTGTATGAATCAGGCATTATCACCCTGGTTCTTTTGCGAATGAAATAAAGGCTAGAATTCTTCCAGCCTGTAACCGTGCTGTTCCAGCAGGGCAGCCGTGACGCCCTTTTTTTCGATAACACCACATGAGGGGCTGCGGGATTTCAGTGCTATTCCATCCACCTTCTGCTGTTGTACAATTTGTAATACCTGCTCTGCTCCCTTTATAAATGCCGCCGTCACATCCTCACCATTTCTGGTTATTACCCTGGCTCTGCCCGCCAGTACATCATGACCTGTGCCGCCATTTATATCGGCAGCTTCCCGGGGAGTAGACAAACCGCCAAGCTGTTCCGGGCAGACGGGAATGCAGATACAGTTTTTGAGCTTTTCGAGACATTGCCCGGAGGTTTTCAGTGCAGCATCGTATCTGGTACAGAGCCCCATTAGGCAGGCACTCACAATATAAACCCTGGGAGAATTGTTCATATCCTTATAATATTGTTGTTAAGGTGGTAAAGTTTTATGAAGATGGTATTTCAGGCTTGCAAGCAGACCAGAAAAAGTTTTTCATAGCAAGATGAAAAAGAGAAAAACCCGTACCAGAACAACGCCACGACAGCAGGTGGTTATATTTAAGATTACGATATTGTTGGTGATTCTAGCACTGCTGTGGATTGTATTTTCTCCGACTACCGGCTTGTATGCCCTGTTGAAACAGAAGAGGACGCTGGCAAGACTGGAGAAGAAGACCGTTGAGCTGCGGCAGGAAAACAAACGTTTGCAGAAGAAACTTGACCGGCTCCGTAATGACAAACAATATCTTGAAGAAGTTGCCAGAAAGGAAGGTCTGATGAAAAAAAATGAGCGGGTGTACGATTTTTCGGAGGAATCATCGAAATAAAACCCGCCCGCCATGCTGTTTACTCCATCCTGGAGTAAATTAATTTGCTCAGGAAAACCTGGAATTCGGGGAACAGCCGCTGTCGGATGATCCTGCTATATTTAACCCTGCTGGTGCCGAAATGACCTTCTCCACCTCGGTTGACTGACAGTTGCTGCAACAAACCTCTTTATCAGTATTACTGCTGCTGATAATCTGTTCAAATTTCTGACCGCATTGTTTACATGTATACTCGTAGATAGGCATGATTTCTCCTCCCAGATAATGATTGAGCCTGTTTGATTATGCTGCTACTATAGGTCTGAAACAGATTCTGGCAATGCTGGAAATGTCCTGGTACCTTTTTATTGTGATGTGAGGATATTGTGAGTCGGGAGCAGTTGTTAGATAATATCAGGGGATTATTGTACTATCACGGGACGATTGGGCTTGACTACCCCTGTAGTGAAGATATTGTCCGGTTTTCTGAAAAGGGTTTTTCCGGGAAGGTTCCTGCTTCCCGGTCTGCCAGCCAGCCCGTCAGAGAAGAGAAAGAGACAGCAGCCTCAAAGGTGACACCGGCTGTGGTTTCTGTGGACGAGGTAAACACGGAGAGTGTTGCTGATCTTGAGAAGGAACCTTGTTCTGACTGCCCTCTCAGGGCAAAACGGTTACATCTTGTTCAGGGTCGGGGGCAAGGTGCTGTTCGGCTTATGGTGGTTGGTGATTGGTTGAGGCAGTCCGCCTTTGCAGGAAGCAGACAGACAGTCTTCGGCGTTGAGCAGGATCTGATGCTCGCCCGGATGGTCAGGAAAATGCAGCTTCCTGAAGAGGATGTCTTTGTGACCAATGTGCTGCGCTGTGCCCTGCCTGATGATGTTGAGGCAGGCAGCGAGGATGTGGGCAGGTGTGTACAATTTCTCTACCAGCAGATTGAAAGGCTTCAGCCGGAGGTTCTTTGCCTGATGGGTCCGGTTGCCGCCAGGACTGTGATTGGCAAGAGACAGTCGCTTTCCCAGCTGCGCGGGAAATTTTATCATGTGAAAATAACTGAAAACTTGACAGTCCCCGCCCTTGCCACCTATCATCCTGATTATCTGTTGAAGAATAAGGAAATGCGCTGGCCAGCCTGGGAAGATCTGCAAAAAATTGCCAGTCGTCTGGGGATCAGGTTTTCAGGGTAAAATGGATAAAGACATTTATGATCTACTATATTAAGGGTGTTTTTAAGGCTGCCCGTTATTCCGCTCTTGGTCTGCGGTATGCGGCTTGCCGGGAAAGAGCCTTTAAAACCGAGCTTTTTTTCTCTGTTTTTATTATTCCTGCTGCCTTTTTTCTGGGCGATGATTTTCTTGAAAAGAGTATACTGCTTATGAGCTGGTTTCTTGTGCCCGTGGTCGAATTGCTGAACAGTGCACTGGAGGCTGCGATCGACAGGATTGGTACCGAATATGATGAATTATCCGGTCGTGCCAAGGATTTAGGTTCGGCGGCTGTTTTTCTTTGCCTTGTTCTCTTTTTTATGATCTGGGGACTGAAGCTTTTATTGTAAGAGCTGTAAAAGTACGATATAAAATGAATTCGTTATGATTTGCTCTGACAGTTACCTCGTCAAGACTGGTTATTTGTCAGAGCTGGTCTTGATCAATACATACAAGATATTCGGTTAATCAGCCTGGTCTTGAGGTTGTCTGTAATTTACGCTGTATAATGAGTCGCAGTAACATGTTTTGCTGCTGAATGAGGAGTTCTTATGTCTCGCCTGATTTCTGTTCTGATTGTTCTGCTTTTTGCGTTTGTTCCGGTGTCATCTGTGACTGCCGATGGAGAAAAGGTTTCCACTGTCCTGTTTATTCCGCTTGAAGGCGGCAGCAGTGCCGGGCAGTATGTCTCTCTTGTGGATGGTATCAGTAATATGTTGATAAGTCGTCTGGCAGCCAAGGAGAGAATCAGACCGGTGGAGTATTCCCTGAAAAAAAAGGAAATTGATGCTATTGCAGCAGGCAGTGGCGATTTTAGTGAGCTTGATATTGATTATGTTGTCCGTGGTTCTGTCTATGGTCTTGCCAGCGGCATGTCTCTTCAGGTCAAGGTTCTGCCGGTAAGGGGCAGCAAAAGTGCGAAAAATTTTTCAGCTACTGCCGGCAAGGAAACGGAAATTTTTTCGGCGGTGGATAAGGTTGCCTCAGACATAGCCGAAAAGATCTTTGATTATGAAAAGCAGCAGATGGCTGATACTTCGGCACCGGATGGCGGTCTTGCCGGTTTTAAAACAGTGCATCCCGAGCGGGAATACAAGAAGGGGATTCTTGGCGGCGGTTCCCTGTACAGTGGTGATCTGAGTGCTGTTGCTCATGTCAAGGGCGTACGCAGAAGCCCGGAACTCCCTGCCGATATTGTTGCCATGGCGGTGGAAGATCTGGATGGTGACGGCAGGGACGAAATTGTTTACGCATCCCGGACTGCACTTTTTTTCTACAGGGAAAAGAACAGTCGTTTTGAGAAGCTTGGCGAAGCCTATATCAATAAAAATGTTAAAATTCATGCCCTGAATGTTGCCGATTATAATAATGACGGCAGAAAGGAGATCTATCTGTCAACAAACTTCAAGAATGATGCCCGCTCCTATGTCTACGCCTGGAATGGTGCCGGCAGGGTCAGCAGGCTGGCAGAGATAAGGGGCTGGTATATCCGGCCAATCGAGATGCCCGACGGCAGGCTTGTTATGGCAGGGCAGCGCGGCACACCGGATCGTGAAAAGGGTTTTGTCCTGCCGGGAATATTTCATATTGGGTTTACCAATAATTTCGCTGGGCTGGAGCAGGGAGAGGAGATTACCCTGCCTCGCTCCATGAACCTGTTTGATTTTGTCTTTGCCGATGTCACAGGTGATGGACTGGTTGAAACTGTGGCTATTGACCGCAGGGAACGTCTTGTTATCTATAACACCAACAACCAGCTTCTCCATGTCAGTGAAGAGAACTTTGGCGGCTCTATCAATTTTATCGGCTCTGTTCTTGCCAAGGGTTCCGGGAAAAAGCTCTTTAGCGGTGACGCCCTGGATTCTCTCAGGGAATGGAACTGGATGCCAACCAGGCTTATTGTTGAGGATTTTAATAATGACGGCAAGGACGAAATTATTGTTGGGGCTAATATACGTGATAACCTCATTAAATCGGGACGGAAGAAGAAGGGTGAGGATAGCCTGTTTTCCAACAATATAATTTCCCTCTTCGTGAACAGTAGAAGTTATAAGGGTGGTACCATTGCCTGTCTGAGCTATGATAACGGACATTTGAGTGAGGTGTGGCGCACCAATCAGATTTCTGGCTATCTTTCTGATTACAGTTATAAAACCGATATTGTTGTTGATGAGGATGGTGCAGAGCGGAGCCGGGTGAAACTGTTTATTTCCCAGGTGGCAGAGGAGTCCTTTCTCTGGTTTAAATTTGATCTTTCAGAGCAATCAAAGATTTATCTCTATGAATTCTCCTATAAAAATAAAGAGGAGTTGTAGGCTGTCAAAGCTCACTGCAGTATGAAATGAATTCAAGGAAATGAGAGAGTCCATAAAAGACGCCATAGGTGAAACGATTCAGGATTTAGTGAATTCTGGTATCAAGACGTCCTTTAGCGAAAGAGAGCTAAAGAATCTTGGTGTTGTTATTCCAGAAATTAAACTTACAGCCGATCGAATAAAAGAAATTCGGGAAAACCTGAAATTAAGTCAGGTTGTCTTTGCCAGGCTGTTAAATGTAAGTCCTTCTTCAATACGTCAATGGGAACAGGGAAAACGTAGTCCTGCCGGCTCTACCCAGGTTTTGCTTGATTTATTGTACAGGTCTCCTGATGTGTTAAATCACAGGCTCAATTCATAAAAGTACAAAAATTTTAACTCAGGGGTTAAAAAAAGTTGACAATTGCTGTAAAGCCTTATAAAAGGTATTGCAGATAGAGAGTCCTGTGCCGTGGTGGTGCAGGAAAACCCTTTCAATAACGAAAGGACAAGCTTTTCAAGGAGAAGAAAAGATGAAAAAGTTAATTGTTGCTGCTTCAGCTCTCATGCTGACCGGAACCATGGTTTCCACTGCCGCTGCAGAAATTACCTTCACTGGTGATGCTTTTGCCCGTTACTACTTTGAAGATAATATTAATCTTGCGGCAGGAAATAATATGCAAAATAACGACGCGGATTCCTGGAGATCCCGTGTACGTCTCAACGTTGTCGGTACCACTGCTTCCGGTGCCAAGGCATATACCCGTCTTCGCATGGATAATAACAGGTGGGGTGACGCTGCTCGTGGATTGGGTGGTAGTGGTGATGGTGTCGTAAGGGTTGATTACGCCTATATTGAGGTGCCATTTGGTTGCACAACCCTGACCGCTGGTGACTGGGACTTTGGTTCAGGTCTTGACGGCTGGCATAATGATACAGATGTGGAAGCTGTTGCTCTTACCTGGGCAAATGATTCTACAACTGTTACCGGTATCTATGCTATCTTTAATAGTGAGCGTCTGGCAGGTCAGGCTGCTCCTGCTAACTGGGGTGTTGCTCAAGACGAAAACCGCATGTGGGGTCTTGTTATAAGCCATAACTTCGAGAACGACTGGAATGTAACCTTTGCAACATCTCTTGATGACTATGATATCGGTGGTTTGGGTCTTGCAAATGCTGCGGGTAATAACGATCACCTTGCCTGGTCTGGTCAGCTCGGTGTAAGCGGTCAGCTTGGTCCTGTTGCCCTTGCCGCTGAGATTGGTTTTCAGGGGGATGGTGCTGTTTCTACTGATGAAACTACTGTTAACCCAACAGGCGATACAGGTTTTGGTGCCTTTATTTCTGCCGGAATGGATTTTGACGCAGTGGGTGTAACTTTCATTGCTGGTATGACCGATGATGGTTATGTCTTTGACGCACCTGTAGGCTTCATCATGTTGGCCGGTGACTCCATGCTTTCTCCTGTTACCAATATTGGTGCTTGGGGTGCTGCTCCTGTGGATACATGGTTCCTTGGTTTCAAAACCACCTATCAGGCAAGCGAAAAGTTAGGTCTTGGCTTCAATATTGCCTATGCAAATATGGATTGGGCTAAAATCGGTCCAGTTGATCCCAATACTGATGCCGACGCTTTCGAGATTTCCGGTAGCCTGAGCTATGCCCTTGCTGACGGCGTATCTGTTACTTCCGAGATTGGTTATCTTGACTGGGATGTTGATGTGCCAGGTGTTGGTAACGATATTGACGAAAATGCTTTTGCTGCTGTTGTATCCCTGAACCTGAGCTTCTAATCTTATTTTAGAATAATTTGGAAGTTTTTGTTTCGAGGGTTGAGCTGCCTGTACAGGCAGCTCAACCCTTTTTTTTGTTTTGTAATATGCTTCTACACTTCCTGCCTGGTAAGCGATCAGGATTCCCTGCACTTGCCAGTGCTCCAGCCTTGATTGTTTCTCCAGAATTGTCTTGTCAAGCTGTTAAAAAGTGTTAATGTTTTGCCAGCTTGTTTTAACAGGTGTTTTAACACTTTTTAGCGGAGTAAGGATGAAAGATATTGCGCTCAAAAAATACTGGAAAACGGTGGTGGATATTATTCATGACGGAGTCATGCTGGTGGATGTTGACGGCAGGATTGTTTCGGTCAATCAGGCACTGGTGGATATATCCGGTTACAGCCGTGGAGAGCTGGTCGGGCAGCCCTGTTCCATCCTGAAATGCAGCAGCTGTAAAAAAGTATTCGATCCCGCGGGGAAGCATTGGTGCCGTCTTTTTACTGTGGGTGAGGTTTCCATGCAGAAATGTACTATGCTCAGAAAGGATGGCAGCAATGTGCATGTGATGAAAAACGCCTCCGTTCTCAGGGAAGGGGCGGTTGTTATTGGTGCTGTTGAAACCCTTGCTGATATTACCGAGGTCATCGAAAAGGACTGCCAGCTTGAGGTTTATCGTCAGGAGCTGGGAAAAGAAAACAGCTTTGCAGGAATGCTTGGAGTCTCGCAGAAGATGGCAAACATTTTCGCTCTTATTGAAAATGTGGCATTTTCTGATGCACCTGCTCTCATTCTTGGTGAAAGTGGTACAGGCAAGGAACTTGTTGCTCAGGCGATTCACAAGAGTTCTGGCCGCAAGGATCGTCCTTACATAAAGGTGAACTGTGCCGCTCTCAATGAATCGGTGCTGGAGAGTGAGCTGTTCGGTCATGTAAAGGGAGCGTTTACCGGAGCTTATCAGCATCGTAAGGGTCGTTTTGAGGCAGCAAACGGCGGTGATATTTTTCTCGATGAAATCGGTGATTTACCGGAATCTATACAGATCAAGCTTTTGCGCGTTCTTGAAGAAAAAGTCATTGAACGAGTGGGGGATAACAGCTCTGTTCCGGTCGATGTACGGGTTATCACGGCAACGAACCGCAATCTCAGGGAACTTGTCGAAAGCGGAAAATTCAGAAGCGATTTTTACTACAGAATCAATGTGTTACCCATAGAAGTTCCCTCCCTCAGGGAAAGGGCTGAGGATATTCCCCTGCTTGCAGAAATGTTTTTCAGGCGGATGCGGATCAAGAGTAATAAACCCATCAGGGGCATTAGTCCTGAGGCAATGAAGGTCTTGATGGAATATCACTGGCCAGGGAATATTCGCCAGTTAAAAAGTGCCTTTGAATATGGTTTTGTTACCTGTATGGATGAGGTCATCAAACCCTGCCATCTTCCCGCTGATATTTTCCCCGGGAATAATCGGTCTTCTTCACTTTCTGCCAATTCCCCTGTCAGCAGGGATGAGAGAAAAAAGGCAGCTCTTGTTCAGGCTCTTGCGCAGGCTGGCGGCAATAAATCTGAAGCTGCCCGTATTCTCGGGGTTTCCAGGGTAACAGTCTGGAATCGTATGCACCGCTATAATCTTGTTTAATGTTCCGCGATGTTATCTGGTCGGCAGGTTGGATATACAATGATTTTCACCTGTTAGTGTTTCTGTTGGAGTGTGAACTGGCATACCTCTTGCTTGTTGCCCTTAGTGGTTGAAAGCTGACTGTTTCGGCTTGTTGTTAGTTTCTTAATCAGGAGAGAATATGGAGATAGGAATTTCACGCAGACGTTTTTTACAGGGCAGCGTGGCATTGAGTGTATTGGGAGGGGCAAGCCTGTCGGGTTCGGAAATAATTTCTGCTGCCCAAAAGGCAAACAGCAGGAGACCTGCATCCTACAAGGTGCCGACTCTTTGTGAAATGTGTGTTAATAAGTGTGCGGCTTTTGCCCACGTGGAAAATGGAATTGTAAAAAAGCTTACACCCAATCCCCTTTTCCCGAAATCGCGCAATATGCTGTGTGCCCGGGGTACGGCCGGGGTTCACGCCCTGTATGATCCAGACAGGTTGAAATATCCGCTTATTCGTGCAGGAAAGCGGGGGGATGGCAAATATGTCAAGGCGACCTGGGATGAGGCTTTTGAGTATATCAAGAACAAGCTGGTGACCATTCTTGATGAAGAGATGGATAACAGATCCACCATCGGCTACTGTGCCGGGGAAGGACTTGCCGAACATACCTTCAAATCCTTTATGGCTGACAAGTTTGGCAGCAGTAATTTTCTGAATCACTCCACTATCTGTTTACAGACCGCTGTTTCCGGTTACGCGCTTACCCTGGGCGGATATGGTCAGGCGGATCTGGAAAACGCCAAATACATAATCATGGCAGGAGCCAACAGGGCGGAAGCTATTGTGACTCCTGATACCATGGATATTTTCAAGCGTACCAGAGGCAGAGGAGCCAGACTCATTACCGTCGATCCAAGATATACCAACACTGCAATGCATGCTGATATGCATCTGCCCATTAAACCGGGTACCGATCTTGCCTTTGTTCTTGCCCTTACCTATGTGGCTATAAAGACCCGAATCTACAACAAGACCTATGTTGAAAATAATTTCAATGATTTTGATAAATACGCGGAACATATTCTCGAGAATAAATACAATCCTGAATGGGCGGAGAAGATTACCGGTATTCCAGCAAAAACAATATGCAGGGTAGCCCATGAATTTATGGCTGCTGCACCGCAGGCTATCTATTATCAGGGCAGGCGTTCGACCTGGGCAAAAAATGATTTTCAGCTTCGACGGGCGATGGCTCTTTTTACCGCCATGGGTGGTGGTGTAGATGTTAAGGGCGGTATTGTTTTTGGCAAGAAGCTGCCCCTCGGCGATCATGAAATCAATGCACCGCTCTATTTTAATGCTGAACCTCGAATAGAAGGTGATGCTGCGGCAATTATTGGTTCTACCGGTTCCTGGGTCGCCTGGCGGAACATGGTTGAATCGGGAGAGACGCCCTATCCTGTCCGGGGAATGTTTGTTTACAAGCAAAACCCGATGCTTTCGGTTCCAGATTCGGGTCGTACCCGAAGGATGTTTGAAAAAATGGATCTGGTGGTGGTGATTGATACCATGCCAAGTGATACGGCAATGATGGCAGATGTCATTCTGCCGGAATGTTCCTATCTGGAAAGAGAGGATCCTGTCAAATCCTTCCCCGGAATCGAGCCTGCTATAGGTCTTCGTATGAAGGTTATTGAGCCTCTGTACGACAGCAAACCGGTGATTGAGATTATGCGCGGTTTGAGCAAGAAACTTTCTCTTCCTCTTTGGGAAGTTACCAAAAAACATGATGAAGATGTTGCTGAGGGAATAAAGGAAGAGGATGAGGCGACCTATTACAAGGAGAACGGCTTTGACCTCACTGAACCTTTTCTTCATTCCCAGGAAGAGATAAACGAACACATGTTTGCTTCTGAATATGGTGAGGAAGCCTATCATCTGCTGCGGGAAAAGGGAGTTTTCTACCCTGACATGGAGGAGTATTTTACCCGGATCAATAACAATACATACCAGTACTATCCAGAAAGGAAAAAGCATTATTCAGTTCTCAATATCGAGGAGGACGTGACTCGTACAAATCTTTCGGATGACTTCTGCCAGTCCTGTGACTCATGCGTGAATCCGGAGGATGTCGCGCCCTGGAAGCGTACTTTCAAGACTTCAAGTAAAAAGATTGAATGTTTTCTTGGTAATCTGGCGAAAAAAGGTATCGATCCGATGCCGTCCTGGAAACAGGAAGAACACGTAGAAGTGCCTGTCGGCAAGTTCAAATTCATTACCGGACGTCACGCCCAGCATACACAAACATCAACGCTCAATAATGTGATGCTTCTGGATATCGCGAGAGAAAATTATGCCTGGATAAATGATGCAGAGGCAAGGAAACTGGGTATAGTTCAGGGTGATCTTGTGGAGATAACCAGTAGTATAGGTTCTGTGCGTATAAAGGCTTATCCTACGCCAAAGATTATTCCAGAGACCATTTTCTATATTCATGGATTTGGAGCAAAGTCGGATGGCTTTACCTTTGCCCATCGAAATGGAGCCAGTGATAATGAAATTATCGAAGGTAATATCGAACCGGTATTTGGAAGCTCAATTATGCACGACACAATCGTCACTGTTAAAAAGGTGTAACTATGAATTATGCAATGGCTCTTGATTATCAGAACTGTATTAACTGCCAGGCTTGTGAAGTTGCCTGCAAGGAAGAAAACGGTGTGCAGCTTGGGCAGGGTAAGCAGCGTATCTGGGTGGGAATTGTTGAAGGTGTTTCCTTTGGCAAGCCTTTTGTAAATCTTTATCCTTCTCAGTGTAATCAGTGTATTGACGCACCCTGTGTCTCGGTTTGTCCAACCTCTGCCAGCCATTATTCGACGGGCGGTATTGTCAAGGTTGATCCCAAACAGTGCATCCTCTGCAAGGGCTGTATGGAAGCCTGTCCCTACGATGCGCGTTTTATTGATGATACTGTGGTGGCGGTGGATAAATGTACATTTTGCGATCACCGGATTGAAGAAACCGGCACAACCGCCTGTCAGGCAACATGCCCTACCAAGGTACGTACATTTGGTGATCTGGATGATCCGGAAAGTGATCTGGTGAAGCTTCTGAAAACAAGAAAATTCTTTTTTCAGAAAGAGTTAAGCAATACCCTGCCCAAACTCTTTTACCTGCTGCCGGAAGACAGGGAGTATGCAAAACAGAGTATCAATCATGCAACAAGGATATATAGCTGGGAAGATGTGGAATCCCTCTATAAACAGGCAGCCAGAAGAAGGAGCAGGGAATGGAGAAGATAACTTTTGCCGGTGTTGAAATAAACAGGATTCCTTTCACCAGGCTTTTTTTTAGTAAGACCATGCTTACTGCCTATCTCTTTTTGGGGATTGCTCTGGTGGGAGTTTATGAGCTGTTTGATCTTCGTTATTTTAGTCCTGTTTTAACCGCCCATGATGCAGGGCTTGATCCGACCAGTCCGGCTCTCAAGGAGGCAATGAAGCAGGCAATATTCGGAACGGTGGGGGAAATTGACAGGAATCTGCCCTGGACAATTTTGATATCCAACTATATGTACATGATCTATACAGGGAGTGGTGTTATTTTTCTGGTGGCTCTTTCCGAGTTGATGAATTTCAGGGTAGTTGCCAAGGTTGCTGTTGGTTTTATGGTCGCTGGTATATCCATGGTTTTTGCCGGGCTTTTTACTATTGCCACAGATCTGAACATGCTCAATATACACTGGATGCTGTTGACACCAAATATGACCGCCGGTATGTGGCTGATGCTGCCTCTGTATTGCACTTACATTCCTTTTGTTCTGTTTGAGATCTATCTGTTGCTGACCAACAAGCGGGATTTGGCTCGCAGACTGGCACTGCCGATTCTGGTGATGAGTATTGGTGTTGATCTGGTTGAATACTATATCCAGGCAAAACTCTTTTCCATGAATACAGCACGGCATCTCTGGACCGAGTTTCCGGTATTGACGTTTTATTTTATTATATCGGCATTTGTTTCTTCTCTCGGGGTTATGGGAATTAACACCTATATGGTGCACAGAAAGAAGGCGGAATATGAAGAGTTGATGGATCTGATCAGGAAAGCTATGCTGTTTTTTGTTTTTCTGCTTGGTATTTATGAAATTATTGGCTATATGACAGTGGATAAGGATTGGGCGTTTCTCATCCTCTTCGGTCCTTTTCGCGGGCTCTATTTTATGGGCTATATTCTTTTAACTCTTGCCCTGCCGTTTCTCTTTATTGTGAAACCGGGTAAGCCGATTTTTACGGTTGTTGCCTCTGTTCTGGTGCTTATCGGTGGTTTTGTTGGCAGGTATCTTTTTGTCTACGGTGGTAATGCCAGTCCCATGTCAAATCGTTTTGGTACGGGTTACGAGAAGTATGACATGTACGGTCTGGTGAAATCATTTATCTATAATTCTCCACATCTGGGGGAAATTTTTATTGTTATTGGCTCTATTGGAGTTGCCATGATAATCTATAAGCTGTTTGATGGACTTTTTTCGGTCGGTAAACTGAGAGAACATTATTAATTATTGATACTCAAAGGAGATCACATGAAATCAAGGTTGTTTATTGTTTTGTCCCTGCTGGTTATCAGTCTTACTCTTAATGGTTGTGCCCGGCAGAGTCAGACAGACGAGGCAATGCTCACTGAACCCAGTGCCAAGGTTCAGGAATTAATCGATAAGTTCCAGTTGGAAGTTGTTGATTATGCCTATGTCAAAAAAGCTATTGGTAATGCAACAAGAGCAGGTTCGCCGGCATTGCTCCTTGATGCCCGTCCTCATGCTAAGTACTTGAAAGGAACCATTCCTTCCAGTCTCAATATTCCCGATAATAAAATTCCTGAGTATATCGGACAGCTTGCAGATGTGCCCAAAAATAGAGAGATTATTGTCTTCTGTGGTGGCTGGGGATGTGTAAAAACTGCTAAGCTTGCAAGTTATCTAAAGAAAAACGGCTATACAAATGTAAAGATTTATCAGGCTGGCGAGCCGGAATGGAAGACCAAATCCTATATTGAGGTGAGTAGATCTGTTGTGGAGTCAATCCTTGAAAAGGACAGTGCCCTGCTCATGGACGCACGACCCCGTACCAGGTTCCTTGCTGAAACCATTCCTGGTTCCCTGTACATGAACAATAAGGAACTTGAGAGACTTTCTGGCAGGTATCCAGCGGACAAGAGTACTCCGATTGTAATTTTCTGTGGTGGTTATGCCTGTAACAAGTCTCATCTGGTCGCTGAAGATCTGCTTGCAAAGGGATATGGCAACGTGCGGGTTTATGCCGCTGGTCTTCCTGACTGGAAAAAGGCTGGTCTTCGTACAACAAAGGGTGGTAAGGCTCCCGAGAAAGCTGCTGCGGCTCCCAAAGAAGCAGTTTTTGTTGACGGCATCAAGGCCGGTGTTGATGAAGGCACTGTTGACGGCGAGTGGCTTTATGGACTGCTTAAAGGGAACAAGCTTCCTGAAACTGCTGCCTTGATTGATGTTCGTGGCGCTGCGGATTACAAAATGGGACATATTAAAGGTGCCCGGAATGTCACCGCAGAGGATCTTGAGGTAGAAAAGATAATGGAGATGCTTCCTGAAGGGAAGGTTATTATCTTTTACTGTGCCTCTGGTGCCAGAGCAATGGAAGCTCGTATGAAACTTGAAGATGCAAGGAAAGATGTGTCCAGGGTTATGTATTTTGATGCAAATATTTCCTGTAAGGGAGAGAAGTGTGAGATAGAGGTGAATGAGCCGCTTGGCTAATTCTGCAAACTCAAATTTCACTTGTTATAAACAATATATAAATAAAGGAGAAAAATATGAAAAAGTTACTTGGTGTTCTGATTATTGCCATGTTTGTTGCTGGTTTTGTTGCAGCCCCTGCTATGGCTGATGTGAATAAGGGACAAAAAATCTTTATCAAGATGATGAAGAAACCATGCGGCATGACCGGTGGTGAAATGGCAAAAAAACATACCCAGGAAGAGTGGAAGGCTATCAATGATGCGGGTAAGCTGAATGATGAGCTTATCAAGGAATGTCCTGATGCCAAGCCTCTCAAGGACAAATTTCTGCCACATGTCTATGACTTCCTGCACAACTATGCAAGTGACAGTGGTAATGTTCCAGCCTGCTAGGTTGTAACGCCTCAAGGTGCCGGTAAAAAAGATACTTTTACAGACACCTTGATTGCATTATTATAAAAGTCGACTCTCCTGCTGAAGGATTGTCGACTTTTTTTGTATGTCTGGTTGAAAGATACTCAATCTGTTGCAGGAATAACCTTACTGATTCATGACAATGCTAAAAAATGACAGGCTGGTTCTGGTGGGCGGTACCGGGCGCAATGTTGGCAAGACTGAGTTTGTTTGTCGGCTGATAACAAGCCTTGCAGGGAAATACACTGTTTATGGGCTGAAAGTATCTACCATTCTGCCCGATGAGATTATGTTTCATGGAAATCATGAGCCGACTGCTTCGGCTAATTCAGCTTTATACGAGGAAAACAACCGTAACACTCACAAGGATACCTCCAGAATGTTGCGGGCAGGAGCCTCCAGGGTCTTTTATTTACAGGGTGAAGATGCAACTGTCGGACAGGGCTATGATGAATTTGACAAACTTCTTCCAGAAGATGCAGTTGTGGTTTGTGAGTCAAACAGTTTGAGGAATCATGTGACACCTGTTCTGCACATTGTTGTTACAAACCAGAACAGGGCAATAAAGCCCAGAGCTGTGAAATTGCTGGATCTTGCTGATGTAGTGATAGATTCTCATGGTAAGCATGGTTTTCCCGAGCTTGAGGAAATATCGCTCTCTCTTGACAGGATCTGGTCAGACAGTGAGTAGGCGTCCGGGAAGATTCTGTGCTGGGAGTGCTTCTCTAGGATTTGCTTACTGTATATTTTATTGATGTGTCGATAAAATATTTTTCGCTGCCCTTCCTTGACCCTGGGGAGAATATCAGGTAATTAGTGGACAACAAAAAAAGGGGTGACAAGCATGCCACTTGTCACCCCTTTAGTAATTTGCTGGAGGCGGCGAGCGGATTCGAACCGCTGAATAATGGTTTTGCAGACCACTGCCTTAGCCACTTGGCTACGCCGCCTCTCTGTGGGAGACTTTTATACCATAGCTGTTAAATTTGACAAGAGGAAATTTAACATGGGACGAGATATTGCTGGTTTGCTCAAGCGAAACCGGAAACAGCTCAGCGAGCTTGAAGCATTTTTGGGGTACAGCTTTACCGATTTGAGTTTGTTGCAAAAAGCCCTGATTCATTCTTCCTATGCGTTTGAACAATCGCAGGTTGGCAAAAACAACGAACGACTCGAATTTATTGGAGATGCTGTACTTGATCTGGTCGTTGGGAATATGCTCTATCAACGATTTTCCAAAGTCCGTGAAGGAGAACTGACACGACTACGGGCAGCTCTGGTCAACGAGTCACATCTTGCTGCCATGGCACAAGAGATTGAACTCGGGAGATTTCTCTGTCTGGGCAAGGGAGAAGAGGCTTCAAACGGTCGTGAAAAATCTTCAATTCTCTCCTGTGCCTACGAAGCTGTTGTTGGTGCTGTTTTTTTTGACGGCGGCTATGATTCTGTAGCAGGGGTTGTCGAAAAGGCTTTTGGCAAGGTGATAGATGATAAAATTGATTCACTGTTGATTGTCGATGCCAAGAGCAGGCTTCAGGAAGTTCTTCAGGAACAATATAACGAGGGGCCAAGCTACAGGCTTGATAGTGAAGAGGGACCTTCACATCAGAAGGTTTTTACCATCTCTGTTTACTTCAGGGATGAAAAACTGGGCACAGGGGAGGCTGGTTCCAAGAAAATTGCCGAGCAGTGTGCTGCCGCCGCCGCCATTAAACGTCTGGAAAAAAAATAGATGGCTTCTATTATTCCACTTTTCATCCCTCATTGGGGATGCCCGCATCATTGTTCGTTTTG
>PDWI01001393.1_pt1 | contig 56963 bp, 46 predicted proteins | sample 1430891 | NCBI WGS metagenome assembly PDWI01 (sample SAMN01162508, study PRJNA174530) | Oral metagenome, whole genome shotgun sequencing project. | biome: Marine environment; feature: Marine mammal; material: Swab sample of the gingival sulcus; isolation source: swab sample of gingival sulcus... | reverse complement strand
TGATTTTGAAAGTGAAGCGAGGCAATACAGACAAGCAAGAATTGATTTGTATGAAACGGAAAAGTCGAACGGTTCATCGGATTTTGAAATTCTCCAAAACTTGTTTGATTTTTATGATAATTTACCTTCTTCGTATCAGACTAAAATTGGATATATATAGCATCTATCTCGATTTATACGGTTTAATATTCTGCAATATAAATCGAGATAGATTTAGGAACTTATGATTCAAAAGTAGCTCGTTCTTTTTTAGGAGATTTAAGCTGGTTTTTTATTTAATTTGAATATCAATCTGTTGTCCAGCTTACCGTGATTGTATTCCTTGCACCATAAAGTCGTGGGTTTAGTGCTTGCCCATATGTCCCTGAAACGGCGAAACCAAAATTAAAAGAGGTATTGGCATTATTTCAAGTTCCTCAATCGCTATTTCCGTAAAGCCTGATTCAGAATAAGCACTTGTTGTAAACATTCCAACAAGGAGCCTACTCACTTCTTTACAGATTGGGTATCATATGACATTAGCTCTTGAAGAGGCTTACAAGATAGGCATAAAGCCTGTCACTGAAGATATCGTCAAGTCGGTGATTGCCAAAGATATTAATGATATTGAATCAGGCTGATTCGATATGGCTTCAATGTTAAAAATTTGTCTGAAATGCTCAATGTAACACCGTCAATTATCAGATCATTTCTAAAGGGTAAATTGTCGGCCAGTCAAGGACAAGAACTTCAGCGGGAAATGCTTGCTGTTGGGGTACCAATTTGAAAATTTGATGAAAATTTTTTTATGATTGTAGTAACACATAATGTGAGCCCGGTTTGAGTTATTCCGAGCCCTGGGCGTTTTTATTCCGAGCCGCTACAGCTACCTTTGTTGTGTCTGTTATCGCATTGGAATAACGTTAATTATACAGCATTTGTGGCCTTTTTGCTCTTGTTTGGATGAGAAATCCGGGTTTAGTTATCTGAATCGGACACCTCAAGTATATCGGTCTCGGATTTATTTTCAATTTCAAGGATGGCCGGGTCAGGTCCGGGTAACCTGTTCAGACTCAACTGGTACTCACGAATATGGGTTTCAGCTTCCAACGCCTTTTTGGCCAACAGATATCGCAGGTAAAGAAACCAGGCAAAAATCACAAGAATGGCCGTGCCGACAATGGCAAAAAACCATTGATACCGGTCAATGAGTTCAAGGCCGGTTTGACCGATAAAGGAAACCATATTCGGCAACACCCAAAGGGCAAGGACAATCAGAAAAATTCCTGCACCAATGATAAAAATGTTCATGCGGTTGATCTGGGCTAGAAGTTCATCCATTTTCCCTTTGGACCCAGCATCCCCATTTTCCCCATTGCCAGTTATCTGGGATTCCTCCTGGTTTTTACCGGCAAGCCTGGTGAAGGCTGATACAATAAAAGCAAACAAAAGCGTAAACCCTAAAGGAAGGCCAAGGGCCGTAACAAACCAGGCCCTGAACGGGAACGGTGCTGTCCGGATGACCAGCTTTTTTTCATACTTTTCAAAGGGGCCGAAGGTTGTTTCAAAATAATGTTTTTGAAATTTGGTTAAATGCTTTCCATCTGTTTCGTATATGACTGCGCCTGAATTATTCAGCACCTGAAGCGTATGCTTTTTTCCAGATTTTGCAGAAAAAAAGAAGAAAATATAAAGCTCCACAAAAATCAGCAGCATCGCAAGGATAACCAGCAGAGCCTTGTTTTGGAAAAATGAATTTTTAATGTCCATACCCCGCCTTGTTTTGATTGCATTTTTTAGGTTGCATAGAAAGTAACCTGTCTCAGCGGCTCTGTCAATTTATTAGTCCTGTCATGGATTCGGCCCAGTTTACCGGTATATCTGAGCATTACAAACGCTGTTAACTCAAACAGAAGCGGGATACAAAAACGCCCTTTTATGAAGAGAGTAAACTGCCCATATGTGCCAGTGTTCTGATCAGCTGGCTGACATAACTCATTTCATTGTCATACCAGGATACCACCCTGACTTCATAAATTTTGGTGCCGCACCGCTGGGCAAGTGTTTGGGTGGAATCAAAAAGTGAACCATAACTCATGCCGATTGTATCGCTTGACACCAATTCCTCCTCAGAATATCCAAAGGATTCATCTGCCGCCTTCTGCATGGCCTCATTGATACCTTCAACAGATACAGTTTCGGTTTCATCCTTTAAGGTTGCATCAAGAATCGTGATGGACCCCGAAGGAACCGGAACGCGCTGTGCCGAACCGATCAGCTTTCCGTCAAGTTCGGGGATGACAAGACCAATGGCCTTTGCAGCACCGGTTGAGTTGGGCACGATGTTGATTGCACCCGCTCTTGCCCTGCGGAAATCTGCTTTGCGGTGCGGCCCGTCAAGGATCATCTGGTCACCTGTGTATGCATGGATTGTGGTCATAAACCCGGTTCGTAATTCCCGATACTCATTCAATGCCTTTGCCATGGGTGCAAGGCAGTTGGTTGTGCATGATGCACCGGAGACCACAAGTTCATCACCGTTAAGCGTATGATGATTTACACCATAAACAATGGTTGGCAGGTCATTGCCTGCCGGAGCAGAGACCAGAACCCTTTTGGCACCGGCATCAATATGTGCCTGGCTTTTGGCCTTTGAGCAGAAAAATCCGGTGCATTCAAGCACAATCTCCACCCCAAGAGTGCCCCAGGGAAGATTTTTTGGATCGGCCTCTTTATAAACCGGAATTTTTTTGCCGTTAATGACGAGCGCGTTTTCATCGCACGCAACAGTATTACCTGAATAACGGCCCTGAACACTGTCATACTTGAGAAGATGCGCCATCAGTTTAGGTTCTGTTAAATCGTTAATCCCTACAATGTCAAACCGTTCATCTCCAAAAATTTTCCGGAAGGAAAGCCTGCCGATTCTTCCAAAACCATTAACCGCAACTTTAATCATAATATAATTCCTCTTGTTGGATATTGGATGCAAAAACAGGCGTGATGGCAACGCAAAAATATGGTGATAAATCACAACCTGTTATGAAAATATAAAAATGGGTACAAAGTTAGGCCAACACTCAAAGCTTAATTTATGCTAACAGCTTACCAATTGTCAACTGAAGCATAAAAAAATAACACCTGAAAAATGCATTGGAGAAAAGGGTTATCGGTGGTGGTGGAAGACGGCCTAAAGGTTCTTATCTTTTTGTGTGGAACATATCCAGATAAAGGACCAGCCTGATGCCACGGGCAGAATTCCTGTTACGATAAACATTGAAATATGCCCTTGCCAGGGTTTTGTCCACAAGGCACTGATAATGATGACGGCTGCGGATAATACAATGGCGCTTCTCATTTTCATTGTGGATACCCTGGAAGACTGTCTTGCTTTTTTCATTTTTCCTGGGGGGTTGGGAGTAATCATTCTAGGTATAATGAGGATGCACAATATAAGAAGGATAAGTACAAGAATTTCGCTGATGCCGGTCAATTCAGTTTCCTAAAATTTGTTGTATTCAATTATTATTTACGGCTTATACATGGATTTGAGTTTTGCATACGCCTGCTGGATTTCCAAAAATTTCTCATTGGCAAGGTTTGAAAACTCCTCACCCAGGTGGGACAGTTTATCCGGGTGGTATTGCTTGGCTTTGTTTTTATATGCATCTTGAATTTCAGACCAGGATGCGGAACTGTCCACACCAAGGATGTTATATGCAGATTTAAAGGTACGGTTTTTTTCTGACCCATTGTCTTTTGTTGATTGACCTGTTGCATTGGCGCTGTTAGGTTCAGCTTTTCTATTGGTTTTGGTCTGTTCAGGGCCTTGCGTTTTTTTTTCAAACGATTGTTTCGTGCCTTTTTTAAATAAAAAAGAGGGCAGCCGACCATATCTGATCAGATGATAGAGACACAGCATCACCAGACTGTCATCTATCCATCCTATCCAGGGCAGGGCGATTTCGGGAATCAAATCTGCAGGTGAAATGAGATAGGCCAGGCCCAGAAGAATCAGTATGAATTTAACCGGGGTTGGCATGTCACTTTCCAGCGGTCAGGACATCAATCATGGTGAACAGTTTCTGATCAAGGTTGTTTGTATCCATTTTGGTTTTTAAAAACATCACGGCATCAAAGGTGCCTGAAACATAGATCTGCCGCCCGTTTATGTTATGGGTCAGCTCAAACAGAGCCGATCCGTCCGGTGCATTCAGTGTATATGTATGCCATGCGTGTCCCTCTATATACTGATCTGGAATGCCTAAATCTGCTTTCTGGACTTTGGGATCTCTGATTTTTTCGATGTCGGAAATTTGAAAATCTGTTCCCAATTGATTGAAACAGGCCACCAGGGCCTTGGCCGTGCCCGATGTATCGGCTTTTGCCTGCTGATGACTCTCTTTGACCTGGAGTGTGAATCCTTTGAACAGTCCCGGGAAGGTGTTTGCCCCGTATTCAAGCATGGCTTGAAGCCCGACAATTTGTTTGGCCATGTTTGGGGCAATGACCGCATGAATAGATCCGTTTTTCACTGTACGTTCAAGGGCCTGTCTGTCTCCGCCGGTGGTTCCCATCACAAAGGGGATGTTATGGGCCACATAAAATGTTGCATTCTCATTTACCGCAGTGGGGTGGGTATAATCAATACAGATACAGCCAGGGTAGGATTTAAGAATATCATCAATTCTGTCTTCCCTTTCACTGGGTTTTAAAAGCGTGACTTGGGTCTGATCCACAGACACCTGGCCCAGGGTAATCTCCTCCCCGGTCAGGGAGAAGGGTATCAGGGTAAACCGGTCATCCCGGCATACAGCCTCAGCCATTACATGGGCCACATTGCCGGGCAGTCCGCTGATGATGATGGGTATACAATTCATGTTAAGTCTCCTTGAAGGATTTGGATAAAATGGGTTAAATCGGCCATTCCAGGTGCATTTAAGGCGTTGAGTCGATTGCCAAGTCCCTTTAACGTTAACGGGATATATGTTTGAAACTGGCTTTTATGCTTCACTTGGGTTAAAAAGCCAAACGCGCCCAGCATCTGCAGGTGACGTGAAATACAGCAATATCTGAAAGAGTGCACAAAAGCATCTTGATCAAAGGATATGTTCAGGCCTATTTTTTCCATCGCATAGGTTAAAAGTTGATCCCGGACACTGCGGGATAATGTAACATAGGGGTCAATTAAAAGGGAAGCCAGATCATACTGAATGGGACCGAATCGCGCGGATTGAAAATCAATGAACCAGGGGCGTCCCTTATGAATCATGATATTTTTGGACTGGCAGTCCCTGTGCATCAGCCCGTTCATTGCATGAATCAGTGCATTGTCGGCAATATGCTCAAATGGCAGGGCAAAGGTTTCGAATCGCTCTTTTCGGCCAAGATATCCATTTACAAAGGCCTGGATAAAATACCTGCATTCCAGATCCAGAATCACCTGCTTTGAGTAGGAGGACGTCTGACAGGTCCAGGCGGTATCGAAATCTTCAATCCCTTTGAAAGAAAAATCAATCAGGGCGTCAATCACACGTTGATACCATTTAATAATCTGTTTCTCGTCCATTCCCTGGATATGGTCGGCCAGGTGGGTGCTGCCAAGATCGGCCACGGCCACCTGGCCTGAAATGGTGTCATGACCCAGAACCCGGGGCACAGCGATCCCTTTGCCGGCCAAATGCTTTCCGATGTTGATAAATGCGTGCAGCTGAGCTGTGCCATTGTTGGATTGGGCTGCATCCACACAGATCCCATGGTCCGAGAGGATCAGGCTTTTTTCTTTATACCGGGCACGAAACCAGAGACGGTCCGATCCGTCCCCGGCTATGGCCTGGATCTTAATATCATTCATCCGGGATGGGATAACACGAAAAATTTTACCGGCCAGGCATTCCCTGGATGTATGCCGGTAATCTTGGGGGGTGCCCATATCCCGCCAGTAAAATTGGGTTGCTTTGAGCGCATACACTTTTTCCAGCTCACATAAATTTTTATACAGATCAATGCTTGAAAATATTTTTTCCGGGGGCATATACTTAAAAATGGCTGGGGAGATTGCCTGGATCCCTGTGAAGGCAAGGCCGGATTCCGGGGTCTGGGAAAAATGTCTGACAATTCCTGGGCCTGGCCTTGTCTGATCCACGCAAAGGGTATTAAACCGGTAAAAGTCATGGACCAGCAGGGTGGCAAGGGCATCCGATGCCTTGTGGCAGGCCATCAGGTGTGACAGATCAAAATCACAGACCACATCGCCATTAATCACAAAAAAATCGTCATCTGCCAATGCATTGCCAAGGTTGGCAATGGCCCCGCCGGTATCGAGAATTACAGGCTCGAAAACCAATTCCAGAACGTTTTTTGACCGGTGTTTGTCAACAAAATCTGCAATGGCATCTGCCAGGTGATGCGCATTGATAAAAATTTTTGTACACCCGGCATCCAAAAGATTGTTAACGGCATAGTCCAGAATCGGCCGGCCGTTGATGGTGAAAAGGGGTTTGGGCAAATGCTGTGTATAGGGCAGCAACCGGGTTCCAAACCCTGCTGCAAGTATCAGGGCTTTCATGACAGGTCAGCTTGAGATCCGTCTATAAAGCAGATCAATGACCGCTTTGTACGAATCTATACGTTCCTGATCCCCGGAGCCGTTGATATGGTGTTTGGCAAAATAGTTCACGGCATTCCGGTAGTTGACCAAAGACAAGGATTCCTTTCGTACCACCTGGTTGCGTTTATACTGTTTAGTTCCAAATGAAAGCAGTTTTTTTGCACGCTCTTTTACGTCGTATTTGTCTGTTTTCTCTTTTTCCAGGAACAGAAGGCAGGTCATATAAGATTCAAAAAAGGGGATGAGAAAGGCTGCAAACCATTTGAGTTTTCTTAACCCTTCCAATGTCAGGTTGAACGTGTCGGCAAATTCTGGATCAGGCACAAGAATCCCTTCGTTGATAAATCCTTTTAACGCCTTTGAAAGTTGCGCCTGTGTTGATAATTGTTCATCAAATGAAAATTCATCCGTGAATAGTTTTTGCAGGAATTGATACCTGGATACCAGATCCTGGGCGTCAAATCTGAACCGCTCTAATTCTATAATCGCTGCAGCCGTATAAGCAGCCGGCACAAAAAAACAGATGACCGAATTTTTATAGTAGTCCAGAACCGGCCTTTTGTTGTGCTTGACAATGAGCATGGTGGTATCTGTGATCTCATCTTCGTCCTCATCGGCAAGTTCAATGAAGTTTCTATCAATAAAATTTTCAATGACCGAATCAAAGGCGTTATCCGGGTCAATCATCAATGTGTCGGAAAGATATGCCCCGTGAAAGATCAGATGATTCATATAGACGCTTACCCGTTCAAACATCTGTTTTTTTGTAAACGTGCTTTCAAAGCAGTTAAGAATGCCCGAAGCAATAATACCATGGGGTGTCGCAACGGTATTGTCATTGATGGCATTGATCAGCTTGTATCCGAATCCTTTGACAAACAGACTGAATTCAGCGTCACTGAACTTGTTGAGATCAACGCCTTTTTCATCCATATACCTGTTCATGGAAATGGGTGTGTCAAATTTAAGATAGACCTTGCCGTATTTGCGTTTTAAAAATTTACGTGTATTCAAAAGACCTTTCAGATTTTCAGGTGTTTTATTGCCCCCTTCAAGCTCTTTGAGATAAGCATTTTCTTCAAGAACCCTGTCATATCCCACATAACAGGGCACAAAATAGAGATCTTCACAGGCCCCGTTTAAAAATGCCCGGATAATCATGGACAGCCCGCCGGTTTTTGGGGGCAGTGCTTTTCCAGTCCGGCTTCTGCCCCCCTCAATATAAATTTTGATGTTAAACCCTTCATAGAGCAGCTTTTCGATATATGCTGCAAAAATACGGGTATACAATTCCGATCCCTTGAATGTCCTGCGCAGGAAAAATGCACCGGCCCCCCTGAATATCGGGCCAAGGGGCCAGAAGGAGAGATTTTTACCCGCCGCAATATGGGGGCAGGGCATATTGTTTTTGAACATGACATAGGGTAAAAGCAAGTAGTCAAGGTGACTTTTATGGCAGGGGATCAGAATCAACGGGGCTTTGGTGTAAGTCTCCCGCATGGTGTTGATCTCATCCTGGGATACGGAAATCCCCTCAAATATGTTTTTAAATACCCAGGTAAAAAACCAGTCTAAAAAATTGATTACCCTTAAACTGTAATTGGCTGCAATTTCATCAATATACGCAGCCGCCTTTTTATTTACCCTGCGCAAAGGCGTCCCGGTTTTGTCTGCATAGGCTGCCAGGAATTCCCTTAGGGATTTTCTATTAAGAATGTCCTCGGTAATCTCCTGACGGGATTTAAGCACAGGCCCTGTGATACTTTTGCGCTGGCGGTTCAGGATGTCCACAAGCAGACTTCTAAGCCGATGGGTCTGGAATTCCGAATCAAGACACTGGATTTCAGGCCGGGCTAAAAAGTCTTTCAGATTCACGGGTCGTGCGACTTCCACCCGAATCTTGTCCGGTTGCCGCACCAAGGTGAACAGCCTTTTGATGCGGCCTGGTTTTTCATGGCTACCAAATATAATATCCCCAAGGCTTGGATTTTTGTGCATGGGTTTGGTGATATAGATAATATCTTCGGGCACAAGAATCACTGGCTTCTCAGTTTGTTTCTGCAATTCAATCAGGTGGAATAAAGGATCCGGTGTTGACCGGATAAATCTGTTATAAAAGTCATCCTCTTCAATAAGGCTTATGAAGCCTGCCCGGTTATTCAAAAGCATTTTCCGGGCATATCCGCTGGAATAAATATCATTGAAATGGAAATGTTGAAAAAAATAGTCTAAATGGGAAAGAATAATACGTCCTAGCTGTTTTGCGGGCAAAAGAAAGAGAAACCGTAAATCAAACATCAGTTCAGGGTAGAGGCCGCTGATGGGTTTTAAAAGCGTATGAAAATATAAAAAATCAAACATGTGTTTGTTTTTACAGGTAAAAATGACAATTGAGCCCGGTGATATGTTTTTTATCCTTTCAAGACTGTTGTTGTCTATGTTGATTTTTTTAACAAGATGGTTCAGTATTTTTCCGATAATAACGCTTTGGGTGCCTGGATAAAAACTTGAATAATAATCATGCGAACCGTTAAGCAGAAACAATACGAATCTATCTATTTTCTTTTTAGTGGCTGAGGTCAGGTTATTTATCGGTGTAAACAAACTCATGGGGTTTCCTTTTGGTCAGTCGTGGCAGGAACGCTTTTTTTAGGATAATTCAATATCAGAGCCTGGTTTACATGGCAATATGATAATTTTTATTTTGACTTTCATTTTAAACGATGGAAAGAATCCTTGATTCTGGTTTCAATATCCTGAATTAAAAGTGTTTATTTAGGTTTTCTGACTGAGATAAAAACGCCTTGATAAAATCAAGAGCCTGTGATATTTTTCCTCATCTATATTGAAATTGAAACAAGTATATAAGAAGTTACATTATTTTTGAGTATTGATTATGTATTATACCTATCAATGTTTAGATGGGAATTTAAGGAGGGTAACCTATGAAAACGTTAATTGGTGGAGCTATCGCAGTTCTTCTCGGAGTTGTGGGTCTGGCTGTATGGTTTGGGGAATTTTTGCAAATTATTTTCGGAACGGTTCCTATTATTCTTCTATTGGGCGGCGGCTTTGCACTCTACCTTGGATTTGACGAATTGAAAGACTCTTGGAAAAATGAAGAAGGCACTGATGCTTCTGAAGAGTAAGACAAGGCCAACTTACCGAACCTGAAAATAAATCGGTATTGGCAAGCCTGTCAACCTAATAGCGATACAAAGGGCTGTGATGAAATGCCACAGCCCTTTTTTAGGCCCATGAAGGGTGGCTTAAAAGACAAGTAGATGGACAATTTTATTTTGATCATGGGCCTCAAACCAGCCCAAAAGGCCTTGCATTTTAGGTTTTATTCAGTGCCTGAACGAAACACCGTACAGATAGAAGGGTTGTGACGCCTGCTTGAACGTCTGCAACGGTTTCTGCCAGGCTTTTTCCAAGTCAAGCGGATCATTCATCTCTTCAAGATTTTTCCGCAAATTCCGGCTTCCTAAAATCAGGTCCATGGGCAGACGCTCAAATTCATATTCATAGGGCGGTGCCTTGAACTGAAATTCTTTGGGATGTGCTTTCATGATCTCCTGTAACAGAATCAGGGAATACAGATAAGGTTTATATTCATCTTTGTCCATGACGTGGATTTGAACGCCCTTGCATGTCTGGCCTTGCCATTTTCCTGATGTGGGCTGAAAACAGACCGGCCGTATTACAATGCCTTTAAGGCGATTTTTCACATGCTGTTTTAATGTGTCAATATCCACAAACGGCGCACCGAATTGTTCAAAGGGCAGGGTGGTTCCCCGTCCTTCGGACAGATTGGTTCCTTCAAAAATAACCTGGCCGGGATATACCATGGTTGAAAGCGGGGTGGGCAGGTTTGGGGATGGTGGAATCCAGACCAATCCGGTATCCTGCCAGTACATATCCCTGGTCCACCCCTGCATGGGAATCACGGTAAGATCACAACCGATTTCCTGGGTTGTATTGATATAGGTGGTCATTTCGCCTACGGTCATACCGTGACGCATGGGAATGGGGTAACGACCCACAAATGAAACACAGTCCTGTTCAAGGATATTACCTTCAACCTGTAGACCGCCAACGGGATTGGGCCGGTCGAGAATCACCACGGATTTGCCAAGTTTTGCTGCTGTTTCAAGACAGTACGAGATCGTATACATAAAGGTGTATACACGGGTTCCTACATCCTGGATATCTATGATCAGAGTATCTATGGGGGTAAACATGTCGACAGTGGGAATCCTTGTTTCACTGTACAGACTGAATACCGGTATATTTAAATCCGGATCCCTGAAATGACCTGACTCAATCATATTGTCCTGCTTTTCAGCAAAAAAACCGTGCTGTGGTGAGAACAAGGCGCAGATCTGCCCAGGAAACAGTTGGGCTATAACCTCTTTTGCATGTACAAACTGACTTGTTATTGAGGCTGAATTTGCCAAAAGGCCCAACCGCCTGCCTTTTAGACATTTCGGTCGATTGTCGTAGAGGGAGTCTAAGCCGGTTTTAACCCGTGGTGAAGTTTTGTTCATGGATGTTTTATCCTTTTAGAGCTTGTTTGGTAATTAGGGGATCGAAGCGAAATCTTATGAAAATGAGAACCAATTTTTACAAATTTTCTGTTAGGCCCATAGTCAGAATTAAATCTGCCACAGATGCGCCGGATTTTAAGTCGCCATCAAGGCACGTCAATAAACTGGAGACCGGAAACCGGATATGCCGAATCCACAGCATATAATTCGGATAATTGTCAAGCCCGCTCCTGGGTGTCCCTATGGCAATCGCATGAAAACTTGGCATGATTTTTGAATTTAATAAATTCAAACAGTTTAAAAAATGAAATTTTTAAAAAGCGCAAAAAACGGAAATCGTGTTTTATAACCCATTGAATTTATTGCAACCGAAAATTTCATGCGATTGCCCTGTGGGTGTCCCGATCAACGGGGAGCTCAGCCGATCAGAGACGATTGCCGAGCAGGTTGCCGAAGCCAAGTTTTTTCGAAAAGCCGCTAGCCCCGGATCGGCTGTAGCGTCTTGGTCGAGTAGCCCGGTGGAGCTTCCCCTCCAGGCTCTCACAGATCTGCTTGGTTTCCGGTCAGTTGCGGTAGACGACGACAGCTGCATGACCGGAAGCTTGGATATCCAGCCCAAAGGCGCTTGCATTTCTTCTGTGAAATATTCAACCGATTTCATGTTTCAACGCGTTCCATTATGCGATACAGCCGTTTTCCTTTGGACCATGTAATACAGAACCGGCACCGCCATCCTGGAAATCAGCAACGAGGCAATCTCACCAAACATCAATGAAATGGCCAGGCCCTGGAAGATCGGGTCTGCCAGGATCACCGAAGCACCCACAACAACGGCCAGGGCCGTCAGCAGCATGGGACGAAACCGGATGGCACCAGCCTCCACCACAGCCTCTGCCAGGGGCAGGCCATGGCTTCTGCGCAGCTCAATAAAATCCACCAGAATAATGGAATTTCTGACCACAATCCCTGCACCCGCCATAAATCCGATCATTGACGTGGCGGTAAAAAATGCCCCCAGGGCCCAATGGGCGGGCAGAATGCCGATCAGTGAAAAAGGAATGGCCGCCATGACCACCAACGGTGTGATATAACTTTTAAACCAGCCCACCATGAGCATATAGATGAGCACCATGACCACACAAAATGCCAGGCTCAGGTCCCGGAACACCTCCAGGGTAATATGCCACTCCCCATCCCATTTAATGGCAGGCTCGGACGGGTTAAAGGGCTGCTTTAAATTATAGATGGCAACGTAGTCCCGGCTTCCGCCAAAATCCTTGCCTGAGAGCTGTCCAAGGGCTTTATTCATCCCAAGAATGGGGTACACCGGGCTTTCGGCAGCACCTGCCACATCGCCTGTCACGTAAATCACCGGTTTCAGATTTTTTCGGTAGATGGGCTGATCCACGGGAGCCCTGCTCAGGATGACCAGTTCCCGCAAGGGTGTCAGGGCCGAAGCCGGATTGCGCGAATTTCGCAGTCCAATATTCAGGATGGAGTCGATCCGGGCACGTTCGGATTTGGGCAGCTGAAAGACAATATCTATCTCTTCCTTGTCCCGGGGCTGGTGGAACAGATCCACGGACAATCCGGAAAGCCCCATGTTTACGGCCTGGGTAATGTCGCCTTCACTGATGCCGTGCAGTGCCGCTTTTTCCTTGTCCACCGTGATAATGGTCTTTTCGCGGTCATTCTGACGGTACCAGTCAATATCCACCACACCATCGGTCTGGGCAAAAATCTGTTTGACCTTTTTAGCCAAAGCCAGGCGGGAGGCCTGGCTGGGGCCGTATACCTCGGCAACCAGGGTCTGGAGGACCGGCGGTCCGGGAGGCACCTCGGCAACCGCAATGGCGGCCCCATATTTTTCAGCAACAGCCGCCAAAGCCGGGCGCAGATTTTTCGCAATGTCATGGCTTTGCCGCTGGCGATCATGCTTGGAGGCCAGGTTTACCTGAATGTCTGCCACACTGGGGCCTGACCGCATAAAATAGTGACGGACCAGACCGTTGAAATTGTATGGGGACGCCGTACCTGCGTAGATCTGATAATCAGTGACATCTGGTTCATGTTTGACCACCTGGGCCATCTCCATGGCCACCCGGGTGGTCTGCTCCAGGGTACCGCCTTCGGGCATGTCCAGAATCACCTGAAATTCCGATTTATTGTCAAAGGGCAGCATTTTCACTTTAACCAGACCCAATACAACCATGGCACAGGCCCCCAGCAGCATGGCCGTGATAATACAGAAAAACAGGACGCGCCAGCCGCCGTGGGCGAGCAGCGGATCCATGATACGGTGGTACAACCGGGTAAACAGATCGTCCGGGGCATGGTCTGGATCATGGCTTTTTTCCTCAGCCACATTGTCTGCAGATACCGCCGTCTGTTTGCGTTTCAGGATATGGGTGGCCGCCCAGGGAGTAACGGTAAACGCGATAATCAAAGAGAAAACCATGGCTGCCGATGCCCCCACTGGGATGGGACGCATGTACGGCCCCATAAGTCCACCCACAAAGGCCATGGGTAAAATGGCGGCGATCACAGCCCACGTGGCAAGAATCGTTGGATTACCCACTTCGCTCACCGCAATGATGGCAATCTCTTTAAAGGAACGGGAGCGGTTCTCAGGCAGCCGCATGTGTCTGACAATATTTTCCACCACCACAATGGCGTCGTCCACCAGGATGCCGATGGAAAAGATCAGGGCAAACAGTGTAATCCGGTTCAGGGTATAGCCGTATAGATAGAAAAGCAGCAGGGTCAACGCCAGGGTGGACGGGATGGCCAGCATGACCACCATGGACTCCCGCCATCCCAGGAACACCAGGATAAGCAGGGCCACCCCGAACACGGCAATGCCCATGTGTAAAAGCAGTTCATTGGATTTTTCAGCTGCGGTCTGCCCATAATCCCGGGTCACGGTGACCGCCACATCGTCCGGAATCAGGCTGCCTTTAAACTGGCCCACCTTGCTCAACACCTGTTCAACCACATCAACGGCATTGGCGCCAGGCCGTTTGGCCACGGAAAGGGTGACAGCCGGTTCAGGGTCATGGCGCTCCTTGCTGCCGAACAACACATATGATTGCGGCTCCTGGGGCCCGTCAACAATTTTTGCCACCTGGTGCAGGTAGACAGGATTTCCTTTATGGACACCGATAACAATATTGCCGATATCTTCGGCTGTTTCCAGAAAGGTGCCGGTCTGGATAAGCATTTCTTTGTTATTGGCCTGGGTTACCCCTGTACATGCCTGGCGGTTGGCCTGGGTGAGGTGATTGATTAATTCAAAGGGGGTCAGATTCCGGGCCGCCAGCTGCAAGGGATCAAACAACACACGCACCTGGCGGCGGGTTCCCCCAATCAGTTGGGTTTCAGAAACCTCAAATATGGATTTCACCGCATCGTCCACCTGGGCCGCCAGCCGGCGCAGCATGAAATGGTCATAGGTTCTGGAATGGAATGTCAACGCCAGAATCGGCACATCATCAATGGTATGCGGTTTGATCATGGGCCTGGAAACACCATGGGGAATCCGGTCGAAATTGGTTTGCAGCTTCTGGTTGAGCCGGACAATGGAAGATTCCAGATCCTGGCCCACATAGAAACGGACCACCAGCATACTTTTGCCCGGCATGGAGGTGGAGTAGATATACTCCACGCCGGGCAGTTCATAGAGCAGCTTTTCCATGGGAATGCTCAACCGCTGTTCCACCTCTTTGGCCCCGGCCCCGGGCATGGCCACCATGACATCAATCATGGGCACTTTAATTTGGGGTTCTTCTTCCCTGGGCAGCATGGTAACGGCCATCACCCCGAGCAGAAGCGAGGCAAAAATACCGATCAGTGTCAGTCTGGACTCAACAAAGGCCGCAGCTAACCGACCGGCAAATCCCTGGTGTGTGGAAAGCGGTTGTTCATTCATTGGATCTCTCTAGTTGTGTTTTTATAGGTTGACCGTCCACGAGATGTTCATTGTTCCGGCTAATCACCGTTTCACCGGGATTCAAACCTGCGACAATCTCCGTCAGGCCGTCCTGTCGCATGCCGGTCCGTACCAGGCGAAGATGGGCTTTATTGTCCGCAGCCACAAAGACACGTTCCATCTGTCCTTTGGGCAATACAGCGCCGTCGGGCACAAACAGGGATGTTGTGGCCTGGCCGGGCAGCTTGACCCGGGCAAACTGCCCGGTGCGCAATTTATCGTTGTACGAAAGATCTATGGTGACCGGTGCTGTCCGGGAGACAGGATCCGCCGACGGGGCCACTTCCGCCACCTTGCCCTTGATGGTCAGCCCGGCCGTGGGGATCGTAACCGTCAGGAGCTGGCCCGGCCAGATCTGCAGCACCAGGCTTTCAGGCACCGCGCAGACCGCCTGCATTTTCTGATCATTTTCCATGCGCAGCAGCACTGTGCCAGGCGTGGCCAGATCCCCGGGATGTACATTTTTCGCGGTGACCACACCTGAAAAAGGTGCGGTGATGGTGGCATACCCGAGCATGGTCCGGGCCTCCTGGGCCGCTGCTTTTGCCACAGCATATTGATCCTGCATCGATTTAACGGTTTCAACCGTGGTGGCATGTTTTTTTAAAAGGTTTTGTTCCCGCGCAAGATTCCGCCCGGCCTGACTGAACCGGGCCTGGACCTGACTGAGCTGGGCTTCGATCTCACGGGCACTGATTTTAACCAGCAGGTCTCCTTTATTTACACGGGAACCCAGACCCACGGGCACTTTGGTGACAACACCGGTCACTTTGGCGGCAATGGCCGCACGTTCAACCGCCTGCAACGTCCCCATGACTTCAACAAGGGTGGGCACGGTCTGTTCAATTACTGTGGAAGTCTGCACCGTTGTAACAGGCAGCACCGTGGCTGGCTCCTGGGCCTGGGCAGCAGTGCCCCACACCAGAATCATCATCAGAACAAACATAAACCAAATACGTATTTTCATTGTGATAACCATTAATTAAAAATGTTATTAGTTTGTAATGTATTGCAGTAATCCGCACGCCCGCCTTAAATTGGCAACGGCGATCTGGTGTTCCGCATTGGCCATTGCGTGGCGCACCTGGGCTTCTGTCAGCCGGTTTTCCGTGTCAATCAATTCCGAAGACAGCACAAGACCTGCTTTGAACCGTTCCCGGAAAAGGCGGGCGGACTCCTGGGCGGATGCCACCATTTTTTCTGTTACCCGGCATCGTTTGTCCGTCTGATCAAGGTTTAAAACAGCCTGCCGGATCTCCAACCCATAAGCCAGTTCCTGTTTTTGAAGTTCATCCTTTGCCTGGGCCAGTGCGATGCTGGCCTGTTGAACCCTGGCGTCTGTCTGTTTGCCGTCAAACAGCGTCATGTTGACCCGAATGCCGGCCATCCATGAATCACCGGAAGCGCTGCCCATCTCAAAGCCTTTGTCCACCTGATAGGAGCCAAAGGCATCGGCCGTGGGATAATACCCACTTTGGGCCTGGCGAATTTCAGCCTGCCTTGCCTGAATCAGAAACTGCATGGCTTGGATCTCCGGCCTGTTTTTAAAATCAGGCTGATCCGGCACAGCTTGTGACGGGGTGTGCTCAAGATCAATGTTGACCTGTTTTCCGGTCAGTCCCAGTACATTTAAAAGGCTTTGTTGTGAAAGGGCAAGGCCATGCTGTGCTTGAATCAAATCCTCAACAGCAAGGGAGTGCTGCACCTGAAGGTTCAACACCTCCTGTCTGAGCAGTACCCCTTCCCCAAACCGGGCCTTGGCCAACTGTATTGACGCGTCAATGGCCTGAACGGCTGCCTGTCTTGCACTGACATTTTCCCTGGCCTGGACAATGGTAAAAAAGGATTTTACCACGGCAAACCCAAGACTGTTTTGAACTGCTTTTTCCTGGAGCATGGCCGCCTTTTCCCGGGCATGGGCTGCATCCACACCGGCAGTGATCCGCCCGCCGTTGTAAATGCGGTATGTCAGCTCAAGCATACACTGAAGGTCATCTGTCTGGCCCGGATCATTAAAATTTATACCATTGGAAAACACCCCCTGATTAAGGATATTGCCAAATGAATACATGGGGGTGTTGGTCCGCGAATATCCCAGCTGCACCCCCAGTTGCGGATAAAGGGCTGCCCTGGCTTCTTTTATGGCGGCTGCGGATGACGCAATCCGTTTCAGCGCAATCTGCGCATCGGGATTGTTCTCCAGGGCAAATCGAACCGCTTCGGGGCCTGTCCACACATCCGGTCCGGTGTCCTGGGCAAAGCCCAAAGTCTCGTTTGACAGCGCGCAGCACAGACAAATCAGCATAATCATGCGTCCATAAGCCATCCCAATCTTCCTGCAATTATTTTTACACTTAAAAATCCAAATCATATACTTTTGCCTAACTTTATGTGGTGATGTTAATTTGAAGTTTTAGATACACCATAGTAAATAAAACCTAAAAAAATGCAAGGGTTTTTGGCTGGATATGTCCGGTCCGGGGCATGCAAATTTTAAACGCCAACAAGTTAAATCTCCTTTGCCCTGCACCCGGATCGTCCCAGCCTTGATTTTACTCCCGGCCTGGTGGTACAGTCCGACCCATGATTGCGTCTGAACTCATATCCTTCCATGGCGGCCATTCAGGCCAGTTTTGCAGCCATGCCCAGGACAGCCTGGAAGAGTTGATAAAGACCTATATCAGAAAGGGATTCAAAGCTGTGGGGATCAGCGAACACATGCCCCCGCCGGACCACCGGTTCCTCTACCCGGATGAGCTTTCCCAAGGTTTTTCGGTCAAGGATCTTAACGACCGGTTTTCAAAATATTTTGTTGAACTGGAGCGGCTTAAGCAAAAATACAAGTCAGAGATCCGGATATTTAAAGGATTTGAGACTGAAACCGTCACCGGCAGCCCAGCCCTGGTGCGGTCGTTGATTCGCAAATTTAATCCGGACTATATTGTGGGTTCGGTCCATCATCTCAATGACAGATGTTTTGACTATTCCAGGCAGGACTATGAGACCATTGCAGCAGATTTCAAGGGACTTGATGCCATGTATATGGCCTATTTTGATGCTCAGTATGAGATGATCCTGGATCTGCACCCTTTTGTTGTGGGCCACTTTGATCTGATACGCATTTATGATCCTGACTTTGAAACACGGCTTGACAAACCCGGCATCCGGGAACGCATCCAGCGCAATCTTTGTGTGATAAAAGACCTGGGACTGGTTCTGGATTATAACCTGCGCCCCCTTGCCAAAGGAGAAAAAACACCTTACCTGACCCAGGCAATCCTGGAGCGGGCAAAGGATCTGCGCATCCCCGTGGTGCCCGGGGATGACGCACACAGCAAAGAACAGGCAGGCATGTTTGTGGACTGGGCGGTTCACTCCTTAAAGGATATGGGATTTTCCACGCACTGGCCCAGACCCCGGTGTATGACGCCCGCCAAGATGTCTTCTCCTGTATTAAAAACAGACCACCTTTAAGGAAACCGATGAAAGCCATTGTTCAACGGGTTACAAACGCCCATGTTACCGTAGACAACACGATGATATCCAGCATTGGCACAGGACTTGTGGTGCTTCTGGGCGTGGCCCATGGCGACACGGAAAAGGATGCCGAATACCTGGTGGACAAAATCATCAACTTGAGAATATTTGAAGATGAGAACAGCAAAATGAACCGGTCTCTTCTGGATGCCAAAGGCGAGCTGTTAGTGGTCTCCCAGTTTACGATTATGGCAGACTGCCGCAAGGGACGGCGTCCCTCATTCACCGATGCCGCACCGCTTGAGCCTGCACGCAGGCTCTACCGTTTTTTTGCAGAAAAGGCTGCCGCATTGGGGGTTGCAGTGAAAAAAGGAAAATTTCAGGCCAATATGGATGTCTCGCTGACCAACCAGGGGCCTGTCACCCTGATCCTGGAATCCCCTGGGAACTGAAAATTCAGTGTTCACCGATCAAAATACCATGAACCATCTCAGTATCATCCTGGTCCGCCCCCAGGGACCCATCAATATTGGTGCAGTGTGCCGGGTCATGATGAACTTCGGGTGCACCCGGTTGCGTTTGGTCAGCCCCTGCAATGCCTATAGATCCCTTGAAGCAAAAAAAATGGCCTTGTCCGCCTTTCATATCCTTGAACAGGCACAACTATTTGAAACCCTTGAACAGGCGCTTTCTGACGTTCATTCCGCCTACGGCACCACCCGCAGGTTCGGCAAATACAGAAAAGGGTTTTTAACCCCTGCCACGGCAGGGGCCCGGATCGAAGCCCAGAAACGGGAACATCATAGTGCGCTGGTTATGGGACCGGAGGATACCGGCCTTGAAACAAAGGAACTGGACCTGTGCCGGTATTTTATCACCATCCCCACCCATGACGCTTACCCGTCCATGAATCTGAGCCACGCTCTGGCCGTGCTGCTTTACGACGCATCCCTTAAATCAGCGGCCGTAAAAAATTTCCATGATCCTGGGGTTAAAGACCCCGCCAGCGGAGAAGAACTGGCGGCCATGTTTGCCCACATGAGAAAAACGCTGTTGGATATTGATTATCTGGATCCCCAGAACCCGGATCATCTGCTGAGAACCTACCGCAGGATCTTTTCTAATGCGGGTCTGTCCTCCAGGGATGTCAGAATTATCCGGGGGCTCTTAAGCCGCATTGACTGGACCGAATCCCAGCGTAAGCGCCTATTTGCTAATTAAGGCATCGGACAGATACTGCAACGTGGTTTTAAAATCTTCGGGCATGGGCGCTTCAAAAGAGAGCCGTAAGCCGGAATAGGGATGACGAAAAGATAAGGTCCAGGCGTGAAGCATCTGACGGGGCACCCTGTCATCTTTTTTCCGAAACCGTCGCTCCTGGTAAATGCAATCGCCGAAAAGGGGCATGCCCTGGTCATAAAAATGGACGCGAATCTGATGGGTTCTGCCGGTGTAAAGCCGGACATCCACAAGGCACCCTGAACTAAACCGTTTGATTACGCTGAACCGTGTTTTGGCGTACCTGCCGTTTTCATCCAGGACAGCCATGCGTTTACGATGGAGAGGGTGGCGGCCAATGGGGCGCTCAATCACGCCGGCATCCGGAATAGTTTCTCCCCGGGCCAGGGCCAGGTAATGCTTTTCCACCCGCCTTTGCTTAAATTCTTTTTGAAGAAATTCAAGGGATTTTAAGGTCTTGGCAATGACCATCAGTCCGGAACTATCTTTGTCCAGGCGGTGAACAATACCGGGCCGTTCCCTGTCCCAATCGTGTTCACGGAAACCTGGATGATGATCAAGCAAGGCATTGACCAGGGTACCGGAATCATTCCCTGCCCCGGGATGCACCACAAGACCTGCAGGCTTATCAAGCATAAGGATATAGGCATCCTCGTAAAGGATATTCAAAGGGATTGATTCCGGCAGAAGGGGGTTTCTATCCGGCTGATTTGGTGAAGGGATTTTCCCTTCAATCAAGTCGTTGGGTTTAACCCTGTAACTGGGGCGTTTACACCCATTATTCACCAGAACCAAGCCCTGGGAGATCAAGCCGGCAGCTCTGGAGCGGGATATCCGGGATTGGGAATCAGCAACAGCCTGGTCTAGTCTGACTCCGGCCTGACCCGGTGAAATTTCTATCTTGATGTGCATGAAAAAATACAAAACCGGCAGGACATGCCACCTGCCGGTATGTTTGTCTTAAGAGCCTGTTTGATACCTATGCCCATGGGCCTTGGGTGTTTAGCTGAACAGGTTTTCAATCTCTTTTATCGTGTGCGCTTCATCGACATCCTTGGCCATGGACAGTTCCTGGACCAGGAGATTCTGAGCCGTATCCAGAAGTTTTCTTTCACCAAAACTCAGATCTTTTTCAAGCTTAAGCTGAAAAAGATCCCTGAAGACCTCAGCCACATCATAGATGGAACCGGTTTTAATCTTATCCATATACTCTCTGTAACGGCGATTCCAGGTCTGATTGTCACTGGCCTGGGCCTTTTTCTGCATAACCTCGTAAACCTGGGGCACTTCAGTCTCAGGAATGACCTCCCGCAGACCTACGGATTCAACATTGGATGTAGGGATCATGATTGTCATACCGTTTTCCACAATTTTCATCATGTAAAAATTCATGGTATCCCCATTTATCTCCTGGCTTTCGATGGATTCAATACAGCCAACACCATGTGCCGGATAGACTGCCATGTCTCCCTTTGAAAATGCTGTTTTGGTCGATTTGCCAGTGTCTTTAGCCTTGGTTGTCCCAGATTGTTTAGCCATTTATACCACCTTATTATTTTAAAGATACACGTTATCCATTCTCAGACAGAGAACCATATCTAAACAATATTGTCAACGTATTAATTTTTTAAGGTAAAATACCTGACACGCACAAACGGGTTATGGAAAACAGTGAATAACTTGTTGTATAGCTGAGCAGGATTCGCTCAAGGGAATCATACAGTCTGTCGGGAGGAATTAACCAGATTCATGGCCTTGACCACCCCTTTGTCCAGGATACAGAGGCAGGCATCACAGGCAGCATCAATAACCTGATCCAGGCAGGCCTGCTGATCCGGGGTATATTTCCCCAGGACATGCCCGGTCACGGACCGGTCGCTTACGGGCCGGTCAATCCCCACCCGCACCCGGATACATGCCTTTTGACCAAAGGTATCAATAATTGAACGGATACCGTTATGGCCGCCATGTCCTTTGCCCTGAACGATCTTAATCTTTCCAAAGGCAAGGTCCATGTCATCATGGACCACAATGATATTATCTATATTGATCTTAAAGTAGGCTGCCAGCTTCTGGAGGGGAATACCGCTTCTGTTCATATATGAAAGGGGCTTGACCAGAAGGATCTCCTGGCGCCCCATATGTACGCCGGTGTAAGCGGCATTAAATTTTTCCTTACTCACCCGACATCCGGCCCGATCCGCCAGCGCATCAACGACATCAAAGCCAATATTATGACGGGTCCGGGAATACTGATCTCCAGGATTTCCCAGACCCGCTAATAATCGTTTCGGGCCGGCCATGAGTTAACGCACATTCTAAAACTAAAAAGAAACCTTGTCGCTATTCAGCATCAACTTCAGTTTCATCGCTTTCTTCAATTTCAGCGTCTTCATCAATTTCAGCGTCTTCATCTGAGGCGCTCTCAGGCGGAACAATGGTGACTACGGTAAAATTGGCTTCAAAGGGAATCTCAATGTCGGAACCCAAATCAATATCAGCCACATGAATGCCATCCCCGATCTCCAGTCCTGAAATATCAAGCTTAACACTTTCAGGGGTATTCTTAGGTTTGCAGATCACTTCAAGTTCACGGCGGATAATCTGGAGTATGCCGCCTTCTTTGACACCAACGCTGACGCCTTCGGTTTCAACCGGAACGAGAATGGAGACCTTTGTATCCATATCAATTTCATGAAAATCAATATGCTGGTAGCGCAGGCCAAAGGGATCCATCTGAAGATCCTTGAGCATAACACTTTTGTTGCTATCCCCGTCAATGTTCAGATCAAAAAAAAGACCTGTGGTACCGTTTTCCCGGATTATCTTATCAAAGGCGGTAACATCAATGGACAATTTTACAGGCTCGTGTTGTGCGCCGTATACAATTCCAGGAATCGCGTTGGCTGCCCGTAATCTTCTGGCAGCCCCCTTGCCGGTGGTCTGTCTTTTTGCCACACTTAATTCTATCAGTTCCATGTTTAAACCTTTCGTTCCCGCCCTTTCACAGAAAAGACAGGTTGATCAAATATATCTATCTTAAATCTTTTATACAAATAAAGAATTTACCGAATCACCCCTGTAGCTGCGCATAATGGCCTCTCCGACAAGCTTTGCAATGGAAAGCGTCTTTATCTTACCACAGGAACGGGCCTGGTCCGACAAGGGCACGGTATCCGTTACAACAAGGGAGCTCAAAGATGATTGGGTTATTCTGTCAATGGCCGGACCCGATAATACCGGATGGGTGCAATAGGCATGGACTTCCTTGGCACCCTTTTCCCTGATAACGCCCGCAGCCTCGGTCAAGGTCCCGGCAGTGTCCACCATGTCGTCAATCACCAGGGCGATTTTGTCTTTCACATCTCCGATGATGGCCATGGCCTTGGCCTGATTGGGTGCGCTGCGGCGTTTATCCACAATGGCAAGGCCGGCATCCAACCGCTTTGCATAGGCCCTGGCACGCTCCACCCCGCCTGCATCCGGAGACACGACAATGATATCATCACTGAAGCGAATTTTTATATCTTCAATGATAATGGGAGCGGCATAAAGATTATCCACAGGCACATTGAAAAATCCCTGGATTTGTCCCGCATGCAGATCCATGGTTATGACCCTGTCAATCCCTGTTTTTTCAAGCAGTTCAGCAACAACCTTGGCACTGATGGGCACCCGGGGCGCAACCTTCTTGTCCTGGCGGGCATAGCCAAAATAGGGAATTACTGCAGTGACCCGGGAAGCAGAGGAGCGCCTGAAGGCATCAATGAGCAGCAGCAGCTCAACCAAATTGTCGTTAACAGGCTTACATGTGGATTGGATGACATAGACTTCCTGCCGGCGTACATTTTCATGAATCTCGACCTGGGTTTCCCCGTCACTGAACCGGTTGACTTTCAATCGTCCCAGAGGTTTGGCCAAATATTCCGATATTCTTTCTGCAAGGGGGGCGTTGGAGTTTCCGGCAAAAATGGACAGGCCGTTCATGATAAACCTCTTTGTATTCTAAGGCCCATGATCAGAATTAAATCTGCCGCAGATGCACCGGATTTTAAGCCGCCATCAGGGCAAGCCAATGGCGGCTTAAAAGACAAGCAGATGGGGGATTTTATTTTAACCATGGGCCTAACATTCCTGGCTCTTTAAAATTTTGGCTGGGGCGAGAGGATTCGAACCTCTGAATGCAGGGATCAAAACCCTGTGTCTTACCGCTTGACGACGCCCCAAAATTTTTTACATCAGCTAACCTAAAGCCTGATCCTGGAAAGAAACACAAATTTCATAGTTTCCGACCGGGTCTGCAAAAGCTGTGTATAGTCGCTTTCGGCCACATCGTGGTCCGAGTAAAGCGCAAAAAGAGAAGAGCCGCTTCCAGACATATACACATTTCTTTTCAGCAGCAACGCCATCTCTTTTTTTGCAGTACCGATCTCAGGGTATAATCTGCATGCCGGCCCTTCAAGATCGTTATGCAAAATCTCCCTGCCATCAAGCTTTTTTCCGAATGGCAGTGCATTCGAAACCGGATTTATAATATACGAAGGGATAAATGTCAATCCAAATTCCAACTTTTTAAAAACATTTGCTGTTGAAGAAGGCACCCCTGGATTAACAATAATCACCGATAAATCAGGCATCTGCCTGCAAGGAGCAAGTGTTTCACCTACACCCGATGCAAACGAAGGCACACCGGCAATAAAAAAAGGCACATCCGCGCCCAGGGTCAGACCTAAACGCATCAGTTCTGCTGTGGAAAACGGTGTTTCGCTTTTTTCATTCAGGGCCAGAAGGACACAGGCGGCATTGGAACTGCCTCCGCCCAGTCCGCCGCATACGGGGATTTTTTTTTCAATGTGAATGGTCAGGCGATGAAAGACAGGATCTCCTTTTTTGTCAATCATTGCAGACCTGAAAAGGGCTGCGGCCCTGCACGCCAGATTTGAATCATCTTCAGGCACATCCGGATGGCTGCACACCGCCTTGATGCCGTTACCGGACCGGGCCATTTCAATACGATCGGCAAGTGTCAACGGCGCCATCAGGGAATACAGCTCGTGGTACCCATCAGCCCGTCTACCCGTGACATAAAGAAATAAATTAATTTTAGCAGGAGAACGCCGTACCTGCATCAGGTTTTAGCCTCTACATAGGCCATGCGAAGCTCACTGAGCAAGGTTTTAAGCATGTTTTCTTCATCCCCGGTCAGATTGCCTGAGGTTTTCTCCTGGAGCATGGCAATCATATCAATGGTGTGTTTGGCCAGATCCAGGTTTTTTGTTTTTTTTCCGTTGGAAGGATCCTCCACTTTTCCGAGCTGTACAAGACCGGATGAATACAAAGACAAAATGAAACTTGAAAAATCTATCTTGGGCAGCGGGCTTTCAGGGGCTGATTCAGCTGTTTGCGCCTCATTCATTATAAATCCATCTCCTTGGGCCATTTTCCCTCCTTTGTGTTAGAGCTTGTTTGGTAATTGATGAATCGGCTGCAATCTCATGAAAATGCCCCCAATTCTCCCAAATTTTATGCGAATAGTCCGGGGCTATTAACAGAAAATTTGTGAGAATTGGTTCTCATTTGCATGAGATTTTGTTTTGATCCACTAATTACCAAACAAGCTCTTATAAGATATTATAGCGTGTACTGGGCAGCTCTCAGGGTATTTTTCATGAGCATGGCAATGGTCATAGGGCCTACGCCACCGGGCACAGGGGTTATTTTTCCTGCAATTTCCTTTGCTGTTTCAAAGTCCACGTCACCTTTGAGAATGGCTTTTCCGGTGGCTTCGTTTATGCCCACACGGTTAACACCGACGTCAATAACCGTGGCACCTGGTTTGATCCATTCGGGCTTAACAAGACCAGGCACACCAGCAGCAACAATCAAAATATCAGCACGTTTACAATGAGCGGCAAGATCTTTGGTCCTTGTATGAACAATGGTGACCGTAGCGTTGGCATAAACATCTTTCTGGGCCATCATTATGGCAATGGGTTTGCCCACGATATTGGAACGTCCCACCACAACAACCTCTGCCCCACTGGTTTGCGTGCCGGAGCGGGCGATCATCTCCTGGATACCGGCCGGGGTGCAGGGCAGAAATCTGGCTTCCGCACAGTTGATCACCAACTGGCCGACATTAGCGGGATGAAATGCATCCACATCCTTGTCCGGATGAATGGCATAAATCACCTTTTTTTCATCAATATGCCTGGGCAGGGGCAATTGAACCAGAATACCGTGAATATCGGGATCATTATTGTATTTTTCGATCAAAGCCAGCAGATCGGCTTCGGAAATATCTTCGGGCTGATCATCCTGGATTTCATTCAGTCCAAGGGACAACGCTGTTTTTACCTTCAAGGTGACATAGCTGACAGAGGCCGGGTCTTTGCCCACAAGGATGGTGACTAGACCAGGCACCTTGCCGTGTTTGGCCTTCATCTTTTCAACCTCTGCCTTAATTTCAGCCAGAACGGTCTTTCTTATCTCGGTTCCGCTGATGATTTCTGCGGTCATGTATGGTTTCTCCTGTTGGTTTTAGAACTTAGAATATACCCTGCACCTTTGTATACATCAGGACTTCACGGACGGCCGGTCTCCGATCTGTGGGCACACCTCCTTTTTTATTTATTCAGGGCGGCAATTGTCGTGTCAAGCATTCTGTTGGAATAGCCCCACTCATTATCAAACCATGCCTGAATTTTGACAAGCCGTGATCCCGATACCCGGGTCTGAAGCAGATCAACAATGGCAGACCTGGAATCATGGTTAAAATCACAGGACACCAGCTGTTCATCATTCACCCCTAAAATGCCTTTTAAATCTGATGCTGCGGCCCGGGTAAGCAGGTCATTGATCTGATCCACATCTGTATCCGAGGCGACCACAAGGGTAATGTCCATGATGGAAACATTGGTGGTGGGGACCCGGATGGCCAGGGTTTCAAATTTGTTGTCCAGATGGGGCAGAATCCTGCCGATCCCCTTTGCAAGGGACGTGCTCACCGGAATAATGGACTGCAGGGCAGACCTTGTTTTTCTCAGATCCGTATTATACGCATCAATCACAGGCTGGTCGTTCATGGCAGAATGGATGGTGGTGATTGAACCGCTGTCAATGCCAAGCTCCGCATCAATAACACTTAAAATGGGAATCAAACAGTTAGAGGTGCAGGAGGCATTGGAAATCACAGCATCTGTGGCTTTCAGACTGCTGTGATTCACTCCGTATACAATGGTGGCATCCATTTCATCTTTGCCGGGATGGGAATAAATAACCTTTGCAGCACCGGACAGGATATGCTGTTTGGCGGCCTGCCTGTCATTAAAAATACCGGTGCAGTCCAGAACTGCGTCCACCCCAAGGCCCTTCCAGGGCAGATTCCCAATATTTTTTTCCTGAAGCAGACAGATCTCATCGTTTTCAATGGCCATCCCCCGCAGAGTTTTCCTCACATCTTTGGGAAACCGTCCATGGGTGGAGTCAAACCGGGTCAGATGAAATACCGTATCCGGATGCCAGGCTTCATTAATGGCCACAAGGCGAAGCTTTTCTCTGTATCTCCCGGACTCGCAAAGGGCACGAACTACGCAACGTCCGATCCGTCCATATCCGTTCACCGCTATCTTATATGCCATTGCCAGACTTCCTGAACCGTTTGGGGTTAATAAAAAGACACTTTTAATATCCGGGAAATATAACCTGTGTCAAGACAAAGCCGTACGCCCGACACAAAAGAGGATCATCAAATCTACAGAACAGATTGAAAAACAATTTTTTTTCCGATAATAGTGGTGATGCTCAACCCAAACTGTTCAACTGAATTTTTTTTTCATAACATCAAAGGAGAAAATTATGGCAAACTTTTTGTTCGTTCTCAGCCAGGATGACAATGAAAAAGCGACCAGATGCTTTCAATTCGCCAAAATTGCGCATTCAAAAGGACATGATGTCAATGTTTTTCTGATCGACAGCGGTGTCATGTGGGCAAACAAAGAACGGGACTTCACACAAAAAACCGCAACAGGTGACTGCCCCAATGATTACCTGCCTTACCTGGTCGAAAGTGACGTGCCCATCGGCGTCTGAATCCCCTGTGCCAAGAATCGTCAGGTTGACGAATCCAATTTTTTTTCAAACATGGTTTTAGATGGCGGACCTCATTTGATTGATATAGCAGCAGAGGCCAAGACCTTTAACTTTTAACTTGAATCATTAATTTAGGATAGTGGCGCCTTTTGCATGACCTTAAAACAATGGGCCGGATTCCGTGCCGCACCCATTCCGATGTTCTGTGTTGTAAGGTTTTGTTTCAGCCGGTATTGCGAACTCCTGCTGCAATTCCGGCAATGGTGATCATCATGGCCTGGGTCAAGGTGTTGTGGTCATCAACCGGGGGCTGATCTCTGAAGCGTTTGAGCAGAATGATCTGCATCATGTGAAGGGGGGCCAGGTAAGACTCCCGGCGCCGGATTGACGCCAAATTCCAGGGCGCATCATGCATCAGGCCGTCACGGCCGGAAAAATCGAGCAGGAAACTATAGTCTTTTTTAAACTGTTCACGCAACTTAGATCCGATATTGCGCAACGAATCCTCAACCAGATATTTTTCGTACATGGCCGAAATATTACAGTTGGCTTTACTTAACACCATTTCCAGCATACTTATACGGCTTTGGAAAAAGGGCCACTTTTCCGTCATCTCTTTGATGATCTCTTTGTGTCCGGCATCTGCCTGTTCCTGAATCGCCTGGGCCGCACCGAGCCAGGCAGGCAGCACCAGGCGGTTCTGAGCCCAGGCAAAAACCCATGGAATCGCCCTCAAGCTGCTGATACTGTCATCCTTCTTACGCTTGGTAGGCCGGCTGCCCAGGGGCAGACGTGCCAGCTCCTGCTCCGGTGTTGCCTGGCGGAAATAGCGGACAAAATCCTTATTGTCCCGGACAAAAGAACGATAATGGCCGCAGGCACTGTCCGAAAGTGTATCCATCAGGGCTCGCCATTCTGCCTGTGGCTGGGGTGGGGGCATCACCAGGGCTTCAAGGATCGCATCGGCATACAGAGCCAGGCTTTTCTGGGCCACTTTAGTGGTGCCGAATTTCATGCGGATGGTTTCCCCCTGTTCGGTAACCCGGAAACCGCCTTTAAGGGACCCTGGCGGTTGTGACAGAATCGCTGAATGAGCCGGACCGCCACCGCGGCCGATGGTGCCGCCACGGCCATGAAACAGGGTCAGTTTAACGCCCTGCTGCGCGCACAGGCTGACCAGTTTCTCCATGGCTTCATATTGGGCCCAGGCCGCAGAAAGAACACCGGCATCTTTGGCCGAATCAGAGTATCCCACCATTACATATTGATGTTTGCCCATATAATTTTTGTATTCCACGCAGGAAAACAGCTCAGACACCACCCGGTCTGCCTGGTTCAAATCATCAAGGGTTTCAAACAGTGGCGCAATGGGGATTTTAAATGGCACACCAGCCGCTTTGAGCAGAAGTTGTACGGTGAGAATATCACTGACCTGGCTGGCCATGGAAATGATATAAATCCCTACCGCGTCCTGATCCTGCCTGGCCAGAAGACGCATGGTATCAATGACTTCCTGGGTTTTCGGACTTGGTTGCCACGCAACGGGGAGTAAGTGGCGATTGCTCCTCAACTCTTCCTGGAGAAAGGCACGCTTCTGTCTTTCTTCCCATTTCAAATAATTCCCCAACCCTAACGCGTCAGTAATTTCAGCAATGGCCCTGGCATGGCACTCGGAATCCTGGCGGAAGTCGAGACGGACGAGGAAAATCCCGAAGCAGCGGGCACGGATCAGGGTGTCAAGCAGGCGGCCGTTGGCAACCGAGCACATGTTGCACTCACACATGGAGCGGTAACACAGTTCCAGGGGTTCCAGCAGCTGACGGTTACTGCTGATCACTTTGCTTTGGTCCCACTCATCGGTTGTCATCAGTCTTTCAAGCTCAATGCGGCTGTCGGTAAGCAGAGCGCGTAATTTTTTAAGAATGTAACGGTACGGCTCATCCACGTCGCCGGTAACCTTGATCAGCTCGGCGCCGGCATTCCACATGGAAAGCTCGCCGATCAAGTCTTTAATATCCTGCTGAAACAATTCGGCAGCCTGCCAACGTGCTCTGAGCATAACAGAACGCGTAATTTGAGCGGTGACAAAAGGGTTGCCGTCGCGATCGCCACCCATCCATGATGAGAATCGAACGGGACAATATTCCGGTGGCAGTTCTATACCTAGCTGGTCATGGATTTTATTTTTCAATTCTTTGACAAAACGGGGAACAGCGTTCCACAAAGTTTGCTCAATAACCGCAAACCCCCAATTGGCTTCATCAAATGGCGTTGGACGCCGGGGCCGGATTTCATTGGAATACCAGCTCTGTACGAACAGATCTTCCAGTCGCCTGGTAACCCCAGAATTGGTGGTTCCGAACGGTTTCTTACGCAGACAGCGATTGATCTCGTTATATTTCCGGATCATGCTGCGGCGCAGTGCTTCGGTTGGGTGGGCAGTGAGAACCAGATCAATATGAAGATCTTCGATGGCTTCACGGATACGCACAGGATCAATCCCGCTATTTTTCAAACGGGTAGTAAATCCAGTGTCATTTTTAGTGTTGCCGGCAATTAATGCTTCCCCTTCCGGCGTATTGAAGAATTCCTGTTCAGCGATATTGGCCAGATTCAAAAATTTGGAAAACCCTCTGGAAAAAACGCGCAGATCTTCATCACTGCATGTGTCAAGTTTTTGCAACAGTTTTTCATAACCCGCCATTTCGCCGCTGTGCGCAGATTTCCCTAACTCGCGAACCTCTTCAATTTTACTAACCATCTCGGACGTTTTATCACTGGCAATGGACTGCCCTAGTAATGCGCCGAGTTGTTGAATTTCCTGATGTAAAGGATCTGGTGATTTAAACATTTCAGTTTATCCCCTATTTAATTTTCTTTCTTGACCAAGGGTCTGAAAAATAGGTAATGTAAATAAATTTTCCGGAAATTTTTAGAACTGCCGAAAATAAACCTCAGATACGGATTCAAATCGTCTAACAATTTTGACACCATATGACCATGTTGTTCCCCGGTTGGGTAAAAATAAAAAAATCAATCATGTATTTCATACTGGTTCTGACTTGGGCAGTTCCGGCTCTGGCCAGCTACCCCCGTGTTATGGAAGCACAGCCCTCCCAGGAACCAGTGGACTTAGAACCTGCCACACTTTTCCGCCAATTTATACCATCTATTGCGGAACAGTTCATTGGTATGCCGGCTGTATTCGGCGGCCGCCCTGAACTGACAGGCAGCACGGACAATTCCTGGCTATTTTACTCTATTTTAACCGGAGCTGCAAAAAAAGCAGGGCTGATATACAAGACTTATATGCCCATGGCCCTTTTACTGAGCAACACCTACAGCATTAAAGCAGATGATGTTAAAAACGGAGACCTGATCGTACTGAATAATAATCTTGCAGCCATGGTTTACCAAATGGATCCCAGCGGCCGGATACATTTTATCTATGCGTCAAAAAAGAGGGGAAAGGTCATAACTTTCAACAGTGATAATATAGTTTACTACGCATACTGGCTGGAGCATTTTAAAGGTTTTTTCAGAATCAATGAAGATATGCTGATCCCGGCCCGGCCCAGATGAGTCTGTGACCGGCATACGGCAGCATGAACTTCAAACAGGCTCTCACACCCAGGTCCAGACCGGTTGGTGGATTTGCCCGAATCCACATCCAGCAGGCTGCATCCGGGTGTTCTGGCGATGCCATCAGCAATGACATTAATGGTCCGGAGATCTCTTCCTTCAGAAAAATGGGGCATCTTCAATAGCCCCGCGGATAACACTTGCATTTTCTTATACATTAAAGGTAGTATAGTAATAAGGTGGAAATTTAACGGTGCAGAGGACAGCATACCCCAAACGTTAAAAAAGTGAACACTTATTAATCCCGTAACGGTAAAGGGGGATTGAATTTTTAAAACAGTTGTGAAAATATTAGAGAATTGACTGGAATAGAAACTTTTTAGACCCATTGGTTTTAACATTTTCATCAGGAAAGGATATCAAATGAATACAGTCGATATTCCCAGACTCAGGGACATAGTCGGGGAAAAGAACATAAAGACAGATCCGCTTGACCTGTATGCTTACGGTGCAGACGCATCTGTTTACCATGCCGCGCCATGGGTTGTTGTCAGACCTGACAATACCGATCAGGTTCAAAAAGTAATGGCCTATGCCAATGAAGCAATAATACCGGTTGTCCCCAGGGGCGGCGGCTCGGGAATGTGCGGGCAGACCGTGGCCATCAATGGCGGGATTCTTCTGGATATGAAGAACATGAACCGCATACTTGAAATCAACCTTCCCGATGTTTACTGCCGTGTGGAACCGGGTGTTGTGGATGATGATCTCAACGCCGCGCTTAAACCTTACGGGGTGTTCTATCCCCCGACACCGGCCTCTTCACGTATCGCCACCATCGGCGGCGAGATCGGCAACAATGCATCGGGTGTTCGTTCCGTAAAATATGGTGCAACCCGGGATGCGGTCATGGGCTTGAAAGTGGTTCTGGCCAATGGCGACCTGGTAACCCTGGGTGCCCACACCCGGGTGGAAGCCTCCGGTTACCAGCTTCACAAAATCATCGTCGGTGCGGAAGGCACTCTGGGTGTTGTGGTGGAAGCCATTATCGGTTTTGTCCCCATCCCCGAATTCAGATGCCTGGGCGTTGCCAATTTTGACAGCCTCAGAGATGCCGGCAATGCCATTGGCGCCATCATGGCCTCGGGTACCATCCCCTCCATGCTTGAGCTGGTGGATGACGTTGCCATCAAGGCGGTAAACAAAACCATGGGTCTGGGCCTTAAGGAAGTGGCTGCTTCCCTGCTTTTTGAAGCTGACGGAAAAGTGAAAGAAGGGGTGGATTATGAAGTTCAAAAAATGAAAGAGATCTGTGCAAGACACAATGGTGCCGACATCTGGTACAGTTTTGACGCCAAAGAGCGCGAACAGATCTTCATGGGCCGCAAAAAATTATTCCCTGCCCTGTCACAATTTGATGCCAATATGGCATCCACATCCCTGGCGGACGATATGGCAGTGCCCTACTCCAAGATGGCGGATATGGCGGCCAAAATCCATGAAGCAGCCGAAAAGAACAACATCGTTATGACCGCATACGGCCATTGCGGCTCCGGGTGTATGCACACCAAAATTATGATGGACGTAAGCAAAGACGAGCAGTGGCAGGGCGCCAAGCGGGCCATTGACGAGATTTATGAATATGTAAATTCCATCAACGGCACCACTTCTGCGGAACACGGTATCGGTCTTTCCAAAGCAGATGCCTTCAAGGTCGAAAAAATGGATTCCTTAAAAATGATGGCTGCCGTCAAAGCGGCTCTGGATCCTAATAATATTCTCAATCCCGGCAAGCTGCAACAGGCCCCGGAGGACTGGGTAACGGCAACCGATCTTAGATATGCTGTCAACAGCTGATAAAAGGGTAACAGAGACTATGGTTATGCAGACAGAAAAAACAAAATTTAAAAATCTGGAAAAATGGGAAGGCATGATGGCCAAGTGCATTCGTTGCGGATACTGCTACGAGCACTGCCCCATGTTTAAACACACACGGTGGGAATCCGATGCGCCCAGGGCTAAAAATATTTTAGCCCACGGGCTTTTGACCGGCGAGCTGGAATTAACACCGGCAATTGCGGAAAAATCGTTTAGCTGTTTCTTCTGCAAACGGTGCGAAGCCGCCTGTTCGTCCGGAGTGAAAATAACGGACATCATGCTGGACCTCAGAAAAGATCTGGTTGAACTGGGATACACCAGTAAGCCGGGCACGACATCCATCACCGCCCGTTCCTGTGCCAGATGTCTAATGTGCGTCAGGGCCTGTCCCCACGACGCCCGGGACTTCATTGATGATGAGGGTATTGTCGTGGATCCGGTATTATGCAAGTCCTGCGGTATCTGTGTTGAAATCTGTCCCATTGAAGCGATCAGCATTCCATTGTCATTTGGTACGGACACGGATGCAATGAACCAGAGAGCTGCGGAGTTCCTCCAATCCACTGAGTCAGCCAGGGTCATTGCGTTTGCCTGTAACTGGTCATACCATCCTGACATTCAGAACTCCAAAATGCCGGAATCGGAAACCTACGACAAGGAGTATGAAATTCTGGTTAACCTGTGTGGCGGCCGTCTTGATAAAAAACTTTTATTAACCCCGTTCCTTAACCAGGCATGGGGTGTCCTAGTGGGCGTTTGTCCTGATGGGGAATGTACCCATGACGGCAATGTGGCAGCGGCAAAACGTGTGGCAAAAATGAAGGAAACCCTTGAAAGCCTGGATATTAATCCTGAACGAATCCATCTGGTTCAGATTCCCAGAGGTGACAAAGAGTTGTTCCAGGCAGAAATTGATACCTTTATGGAAAAGATCAATCAGCTGGGCCCAATACGCTGAACCCAACGTCCACGATAGGTGGTCTTCTCGTTCAATGATGCGCTTGATGCACTCCTTAGAAGAAGCAGCGGCGGATAATTAAAATGCCAAAGATTTTAATTTTATCCGCCGCAAGACCCATGGTCAAAATGAAATCTACCGCAGCTGTATGATTGTATTTTGACCATGGGCCTCACTTCCCCTCTCTATTTCAATACTTCGGACAGTTTTTTATGCCGGGCATATTGCACATACGAGCCTGTCTAAATCTGCTTTCCCTGATTTTATTAGATTTTTACGAATAAAAACGATCCCAACTATTGCCATTTATGAACAAACAACTTAAATTAAAAGACACTGAATTACAATGGGGTACACAGCTCATAGTAAGGAACTCAAAACGAAACGTAATTTAATCATATTATCTATGGGGCTTTCATATAAAACAACTCCAGGAAGGAGAACCGAATGGCAAAAGTACAGATACCGTATGGTAAGGAAAAAATTGAAGTAGAGATTAACGATAATAACCTGCAAGGTGTATATTATCCAAATGATGTTGAAAAAAGAGAGTTTGTTGACGAGTTTTCAAAAAATCTGGAAAAGGCAGACTTTGCAAAGTTTATGGAAGGCGAAGAAAGAGTCGTCTTCATCGTCAATGATGGAACCCGTCCGACCCCTACAGCAAAAGTGCTTCAGGTAATCTATGATGATATCAAGGATAAAGATATCTATTTCATCATCGCCACAGGTGCCCATAGAGCCCCAAATGATGAGGAATATGAATACATTTTTGGAAAAGAGATCTATGAGGATCTGAAAGCCAAAGACAGAATATGGTCACATGATGCCAAAAATGATGAGATGGTCTATTTAGGTAAATCTACAAACGGTACTGAAATGTATCTGAATAAAATTGTAGCAGAAGCTAAAAAAACCGTCGTTATCGGCTCTGTTGAACCCCACTATTTTGCCGGATACACAGGTGGCAGAAAAGGCTTTCTACCCGGTGTGGCATCCTATGAGACCATCACACAAAACCATCAACTGGCTTTAAATAAAAGCGCAAAAGCCCTTGCATTAGATGGCAATCCTGTACATGAAGATATGATGGATGCCATGAATGTATTAAAAGAGATCCAGGTATTTTCCATTATGACCATCTTAGATAAGGATCATAATATTTACGAAACCACCTGTGGGGATCTTGTAGACTCATTTTACGATGCCATCGACAGTGCAAAAAAGGTATTTTGCGTAGACATAGAAGAAAAAGCCGAAATTGTAATTTCCGTGGCGCCCTATCCAATGGATATTGACCTTTACCAATCTCAAAAAGCCATAGATAATGGGAAGCTTGCCCTTAAAGAAGACGGCATATTGATATTTGTATCACAATGTCGAATGGGAATCGGCGGAAAAACATTCTTTGACCTGATGGCGTCCTGTGATACCCCCCAACAGGTTCTTGATAAAATCAAACTTGAATATAAACTCGGGTATCACAAAGCCGGTAAAATGGCTGAGATAAACACATGGGCACAGACCTGGGGCGTAACAGAGCTGCCGGAAGACGAGATAAAAGCGGTACACATTACACCTTATGAAAGTGTCGAGGCGGCGTTGGAAAAAGCCCTTGAAGTAAAAGGCCAACATGCCAAAATAACAGTACTTCCATTGGGATCTCTTTCAGTACCCAATATATTAAAAGAATAGATAACCAAACGTCTTTAAGACAATGGGTTAACTAGTTAAATTAACAGCGGTGATGCGGTTTGCATTGCCGCTGTTTTTTTAACTCCCAACGAGCTGTAAGGCCCATGGTCTAATGTATTAGTGCAGAACCCAAACGTCGGTTGAAAGCTTAAGAGTCATGTTTATTCCCTTACCGCCACCCGAATCCCCTGAAGACAGTGCGTCATGGATCTTTCTCTTTGAGCGCACCGGACTGATAATTGACCCTGAAACAGGACAAGTCCCTATGCTTGAAATGCACCGGGCCCTGGCCCGCAATGGCCTCCATCCCTTCGGAACCCTTTACGATTTCCTTTGGTGCTGGAGAGTTTCGTACCAAAGAGATGCTTCATGTCACCATGCTGGAGGCGCTCAGAGATAACGAGAAGCGCCTGGGGATCTCTTGTGAAATTGAGGCTGTTTCCGCCAGATTTTCACGCATGATTAAAGCGGCGCATGAAACATACGGCCAGCCTGTAGTGATTCTCATTGATGAATATGACAAACCCATACTGGACAATATGGATCAGCCCCAGATGGCAACAGAGGCCAGAGAAACCCTGAAAGCCTTTTATTCTGTCATCAAGGACAATGACCCTTATATCCGTTTTGCCTTTCTCACTGGTGTGACCAAATTCTCCAAGGTGTCCGTTTTCTCCGGTATCAACAATATTGTCGATATAAGCCTGGAAAAACCATATGGCATAGTCTGCGGCTATACCCAGAACGATCTGGAAACGGTTTTTGCGCAGCACCTTGAAGGCGCGAACATGGACGAGATCAAACGATGGTATAACGGGTATTATTTCATGGGCGACCATGTATATAATCCCTTTGATATTTTACTGTTTATCGCCAAAGGAAAGGAGTTTAAAAGTTATTGGTTTGAGACCGCCACCCCAACATTTCTGATCAAGCTGCTGAAACAGCATTGTTTTTTTCTGCCGCAACTGACCCATATAAAGGCCGGGGAAGAACTGCTAACCGCCTTTGATATTGATGATATCTCGCCAATCCCCCTGCTTTTTCAGTCTGGCTACCTGACCATCAAGGCGGTTCGCAAACGGGGAATCTTTGTCTCCTATATCCTGGGGTTTCCCAATCTGGAAGTATCTGCCGCTTTTACCAACTGCCTGTTGCGTCTTTTTACCGGGACTTCCCATCGCAATGACATACAAAGCAATCTGTACTTTTCTCTGGAGGACGGCGATATGGAACAGTTCAAGACTGCTATTCACGCCTTGTTTGCGGCGATACCCTACCACAACTACACCAACAACGATATTATCCGCTATGAGGGCTTTTACGCCAGCGTCATTTTTGCCTGGCTATCTTCCGCCTGGTTGCAGCTTACCGTGGAAGAGTGCACCAACAAGGGTCGCATTGATATGAGCGTGGAAACGGATGAGACCATCTATCTGATTGAGTTCAAGGTGGATATGCCCCGGCAAAAGGCCCTGGAACAGATCAAAACCAAGGGCTACGCGCAAAAATACCAAGCCAGGCGCAAAAAGATTGTCCTCATCGGTATTGGCTTTTCCAGCGAAGAAAAAAACGTCACTGAATTTGTCTGGGAAGAGGCGTAACAGGGGACGGACAGATGCACATCATTAGCTGCAGCCAAATTCCTGATGCTTGGCTGTGATGGTGTCAGCCATTTTATCCAGCTCCTTATACGCCGCTTCTCCGGGTCTGCCTTTGCACAATACCGGATCAATGATCTCTGCTTTCAGGTTGGGCAGCATCCCGGCCAGCACCTCCACAGTTTTGCCGCCCCAGCCAAAAGATCCTATAATTGAGACAAACTTGGTGTTTGGCTTGAGTGCATTGGTTAAAAAGGCGGCATAGGCTGCGTATGGATGAGGGCCGGTCAGAACAGTAGGGGTGCCCACAACTATTGTGGCGGCATCAATTAGAGAACAGGCCAGCTTGCCTATATCGGTGACAGCAAGATTGAACTGTTCTGCCCGCACATCTCTTTCAACAAGTGCGGACACCAGATAATCCACCATCTGAGCTGTGTTGCCATGCATGGATACATAAGGAATCACCACGGTGTTACGAGGCATCCCTTGTGTTGGATAAATCTGACCGTGACTGGGTGCGATCATTTCAATATCATATGCGTTAAGTTTTTCAAGATTGCGTTTGACCATGGGCCGAAAAGGCATGAGGATTTCAGCAAAATAGCGTTTTGCCGCTTCATAAACCACGCCCTGATCCGTCACATAAAGGTCAGACGATGCATAATGAGATCCCATAAAATCACAGCTGAACAAAATTTTAAACTCACTGAGATAGGCGACCATGGTTTCAGGCCAGTGAACCCAGGGTGTGTGAATAAACGTTAGTGTTTTGTCACCAAGAAAAAGTTCTTCCCCGTCATCCACACATTGAATTTTATGTTCCGGCAGATCCAGATGGTGCATAAGCAGATTTTTCCCTTTGGGTGTGGCAATCACTTTTGCTTCAGGAAATTTTTGCAACACCTGGGGAATGGTTCCCGCGTGATCCTGCTCGGAATGCAGTGAGATAATATAATCAAGCCGGTGGATCTCTTTGAGCTGTTCCATCAGCTCTTGGGCCATGGGCGGATCAACGGTATCTATAAGCGCAGAACGCTCACTGCCCTTAATAAAGTATGCATTATAGCTGGTACCGTCCGGCAGAGGGATCAGTGAGTCAAAAAGTCGGCTGTCCCAATCCACAGCACCCATCCAGTAAATATCTTCTGTGATTTTTCTTGGTTTGATTATTTTTCTCCCTAGAGTATCTTTTAAAAGATCGCTGATCTATCGGGTTTCTTCCCAGATCAACACAACATAATTATATTCTGCAATATGTCTTAAATCCATGCGCTAGCTCCTTGATATAGATCAAGAAACTTTAAAAAAGCAGGTTGTTTTGGATATTTTTTCTTATTCGTATTCCTGAATGGTAACACCCACCTGTTTTTTAAGAAAATGCAAAAAGGTCTCCAGTTTTTCCAGTTCTTTTCCCTCTCCATTGACCTGAAGCCTTAAGAAGGGTCTGTCATGCTGAACCGTTACAAGATTCAACAAAGAAGCCACATTTTCATAAAGTGGACTTAGTTCAATCACACCGCAGGCAGACGCTGTGGCGTGAATACTTTTTGCCAGTCGATAGCGTCCGTTACCGCCTGAAAGTTTTCCAAGCGTATCATCTGCTGTTTTCTTTAAATCTGAAAACAGAAATGAAAAGGGACTGAACCGTCCCAAGGCTGGGTGTAAGTTTTCCATCTGACGGCGGTGGGGTGTTATATCAACGCCATAGTCCTGCCAGAGAAAGAGCAGATATTCACTTAAAGGCAGCCATGATATTCGAAACGCGTTTTCAATGTTCGTTAACAGATGCCCGTTGACCTGTGGATTGAAAACACAGGCAGGATCACCGTGTATCAAAAGCACAGGACGATCATCCTTTTTTGCTCTAATGGTCGATGCCATATCAAGAATGGTATCCAATGAATTTTCTTTATCATACTGGGCCATGAACGCCGCTCTGTCCTCCGGCAAAGCTGCCATGATCACATCCCCTGCCATGATGTCCAGCCACAGGGCTTGATCATGATACAACTCTTCCATCAGGGGGCTGACGATGATGGTCTTTGTATATCCCTGCATGTCCAGGTGGGTGCGGATGGTTCGGCTGAACTGTCCATCCGCCTCGGAGCCGCAGTTTTGCATCAGCACCATCTGATGGGGCTTTGGGGCCTGTTTTGCATATTTGAGCACATCACCAAGCAATGCTGTAAAGGTAATATATTCCTTGGTCCGGGTCATCCTGCGGCCCTGCCTGAGTGATTCATCATCGGTTGGCGGCAGTTCCATGCAGTCAAACCCGTTTTTTTGTAGCCGGGATGCGGTCAGGCCGCTGTATGGAAAAAGATACGGCAGAAGAACCGGTCTGCTTTTGTCCAAGGCGTCAACCCCGCCAACAATAAACCGGTTGGGCAGGTCAACATCCGTTTCCCTTTTGCCTTCCCTGCCGGTTTCATGGGTTTCAAGGGAAGAGAGAAACGCCTCAACCCGGGTGACAAGTCCAACCGGTGAATAATGTTCGTCCACTTCCAGTACCAGCCAGGGCTTGTCCCCCATGATCTGTGCGGATTGATGCACCAGCATGGAGTCCGGACCGCAGCCATGGTTGGTCAGATACACGGCAAAAAGCCGTGGATCATTTCTGACAATCTGCATTCCCGTCAGAATATGAACGCCAAAAGGCCAGTATTGATTGGGATATTCACCGCTTAAATCCGTGCTATGGGCATCAAGATGGGACAGGGTGATAAGCGTATATCCCCGGCTTAATAATTGTTCCGCAATGCCCATGCTCAGTACTGCATCATCCAGTCCGTAATTTCTGGTGATCAGCACCAGCACCTTTTCGTCTGCCTGAACTCTGTCAAGAATCTGTTTTCCGGTTTTTTCACATGCCTTATTGTATTTTTTCAATGCCCGTCCGCCCTTGGCCATGGCAGCCACACACCGTAATTTTGATGCACCAAGCCGGCTTCCAATACCAACCATTGCCCTGGCAAGTTCCGGAGCGCCCATATCCATTTTCAACACAGGATTGAGAAATTCAATCTTTTTCTCTTTGAGGCCAAGCCGTTTTGCATATCGTGCAGCCACATTCTGCATAAACACACAGCCGTAATTATTGACAAGATGTGAGCTTTCATGGCGCATGGTATACACCGATGGCATGAAGATGGCATCAACGTTTTGTTCCATCAGCCATGAGATATGACCTAAAATCAGCTTGACGGGATAGCAGGTTTCCTCTTCCACCAATTCCTGACTTCTGCGGATAATATCCTCATTGGTTTCAGGCGAAAGCAGGACGTTAAACCCCAGCGTTCTGAAAAAATTGTATGCCATGGGAAACAGTTTATAAATCATTAAGGCCCGTGGAATACCAATGGTCTTTTTGCCTGGTTCAGGAAGACCGTCATAGCGGCCTATATAATATTTCTGGGGCGCATAAAAAAGCCGTCTGTTTTCATCAATTCTTTCTTTGCCTGCAACAGGTTGTTTTTCGCCCTCTTTTTTCAGCGCGTCATCCCGCGCCATCAAAGCGATACCCAAAGCGCCTGTTACAGAAAAATATGGGGTGACCTGAATCTTTGGAAAATAGTGCCTGAATGCGGCAATGATGCCGTCATTATGGGCCAGGCCCCCTGAAAAACAGATATGTTCTCCCACAGGTTTGTTGCCCACCACCTTGTGCAGATAGTTGTGAACAATGGAATAACAGATCCCTGCGGCAATGGACGCCTTGTCTGTGCCTTCACCCAGTTTTTTTTCAATCTGGGACTTGATAAAAACCGTACAGCGCTCGCCAAGTTCTGCAGGTCTTTCTGCGCCAAGTGCAAGCGTGCCAAAGTCATTGAGATCAATTTCAAGGCGTTTGGCCTGCTCCTCCACAAAGGAGCCTGTTCCGGCGGCACAAACCTTGTTCATCTGAAAATCAGCAACCTGACCATGACTGAGCCGGATAAATTTTGAATCCTGACCCCCGATCTCAAAAATGGTATCCACATGGGCAAGCGTTGCGGCAGCCCCCCTTGTCTGTGCGGTAATTTCATCACGAACAGTCAATGCCCCCAGTTTTTTGCCCACCCGCATCCGGCCTGAACCTGTTGTGCCGATTGCGGCAATATTGACCGGCATACCCAGTCTGCCAGGTAAGGCCTGAATCCCTTTTTCTGCAACGTCAAGGGGGGCGCCGCTGGTTCTTAAATATTGATAGTCCAATACCTGACCCGCCTGATTGATCAACACCAGATTGGTGCTGGTGGAACCAATATCAACCCCCAGATAGGCAGGTTCTCCAGGCTGCATGGGATGAATATTGTGAAGTCCTTTGGTCTCCACCTCCTTTTTAAGGGGCGGTAACATGCTGATCATGGTCAGGGGCTTTGCGGGCCGGAAGGATTCAGGTGAATACGCACTTTTCTGGGCCTGTGCAAGAATGGCACAGCCAATGGCGGCCAGACATGGGCTTTCATCTGAGTAGTGAAGGGTATCCAGTTTGAGTGTTTCCTGCAGCGCCTCTCTGACGGCGGCGTTTTTTGACACCCCACCGGAGAAAACCAAAGGGTTTTTGACCGTTAGATGACGGATAATGGTTCCCCGAAAGTTTTTCACCAGAGAATATGCCAATCCCCTTAAAATATCCGGGGTGCTTGCCCCCTCCTGCTGGCGGTGGATAATATCTGTTTTTGCAAAGACCGTGCAGCGTCCTGCAATGCGCGGCGTGGACGTTGCCTTGGCGACGATGGCGTTAAAGTCATCAATGCACGTGCCAAGTCTGGTCATCTGATCTTCAAAAAAAGAGCCGGTTCCGGCAGAGCAGGAGCCGTTAAATGAAAAATTGACCTGTGCCTTATCCACATCACAGATATATCTGGCGCTTTCGCCGCCAATATCAACAATGCAGGCACAGTCAGGGAACACGGCTTTTGTCCCGGCGACAATGGCCGCCATTTCATTGGCACGCAGATGTTGCGCAAAGCCCCCTGACATGGACCCGCAAACCATGGCATAAGCGATGTTGCCACCAAATTCCAGATTGACCGCTTCAATCATGTCAGAGAACACAGCAAGGGCATCTCCGCCATGCATACGATACCGGGTCATAAGGCGTTGTTGATTTTCATTCAATACAGCGATTTTCACTGATGAACTGCCAAGATCACAGCCAAGCGCCAGTTCTTTCATCTTTGCCTCCAAATTAGACTTTAGATTTTCTGACCAGTACAAGCAGCATTTTAAAGGGTCTTAATGCGTTCAGTGCGTGGGGCACACCTTCGGGCATCACAATCATCTGCCCGGCTTCCAGTACATATTTTTCATTGTCAATTGTGATTTCCACCTGACCATCGAGGATATACGCCATTGCATCTCCCGGCGCCGAATGTGTATTCAGCCCTTCGCCCTGGTCGATGGCAAAGAGTGTCACCCCGACACCGGGGTTCTGGCTGAGGGTCATGCTTGCGACCTTGCCTTTTTCATATTCAACAATATCTGCCAGATCATAAACTTGTGAATGTTTGATATTTTTAATTAACAGTGCCATTTTCTTCTCCTTACTGATTGATGGTTATCTGCAGCATTTTAAACGAGCCTAACCCACCCACGGCATGGAGCACGTGGGCGGGGACAGCCAGTACATCACCCGTTTTGAGCCTGTATTCTTTTTGATCACGTGTGATTTTTGTTTCCCCTTCCAGCAGGTAGTACATGGTGGTACCCAAATACTTTTCTTCACTGACCATTTCTCCATCTGCAAAACTAAACAGATTCATATGAATCTGTTCGGAGTTGGAAAGTGCCATACTGACCACCTGATTGACCTTGGGGGCTATAAGCCCTGCAAGTTGTTCAGGGGCGTCCATTGAAATATTTTTTATGGTTTCTTTTTGCATTGTTCCTCCTTAATTAATAATTAACCCGACATAAGAAGATATTCCTTGATCTGGATCAATTTTTTCAAAATGGGCTTCATCTATTAATCAAGGTTTTAGGCTCGTTATTAAGCAATGTAGTGCTTGACCAATGGATAAAAGTAACATGAGGAGCCGTGTACGGAGCCGTATGCACGGTTCTGTGGGCAGACGGGAATTGATGGACTCCCTCTGACCCGATGGACGCGGTTCGTTCATGACCTGGCCGGCGTAAGGCCATGGTGTGAACAATCGTGGTACTGGACGGAGTCAGCACCGCGATTCACGGGGCAATATCATTTATCAAAAAAGTTAAGCATGCCATATAAAAAAGGGCATAAAATGTTTTTTTAGTTACCACTGTCAATTTTTATGGTAAAATAATACCGGGTATTTGCTTTCTGCACACGGCCCGTATTTTTCAACCCTTTATTCCGGAGGTAACGTCATGAGAAAACGTATTTTAAGACAGATTGTCTTTGGCATCGCAGCAGCAACCCTGGCCGCCGCGCCAACATTGGCAGAGCCCATCGGCGATGTTACGCTGGCCGATGGGAATTCGGCGATGACCTTTGTAAGCGGCACAGGTATAAATGAGCACACCGGTGAGTCCTATGAATACAATGGATGGTGGACCGGTGAGGAGAGCTGGAGAGTCGATGGGATTCCTGTGAGTTATACATCCAAGATGTGCTACCGCGACAACGCCATGTTTGATGATCCCGACTTTGACTGGGACTCGGATTCCCGGGTTCAAAGTGATAATCTATATCCGTTGTTAAATGTTGAGGCGTGGGATGTTTCCGATACCAATGGCGATGGAAATCATGACCGGTTCAGCATCACTTACAACGACGGGACGTTAAAAATCAACCAGACTTACGCACTCAGGGGTGACGCGGCTGGATCAGGAAGATCAGAGGTGACCCATACAACAACATATGAAAACATCTCAGGCACCGAAAAAGATTTAACAGCGTTCCAGATCCAGAATTTCGACATCGGTATCGAGTCAATCGAAAGTGGCGGCACGGTAGATGACTGGACAGACGATTATGCCCTGATCATAGCAGATCAGAATCTGGCAAAGATATGGGATGATGAGGCTGAGGTGACAATCTCGATGGACGAGATGGCGCACTACTGGATTGCATGGAACAAGGGGTGTGCAAACTTCTATTTTAAAAAACTCGGCGTCCCCGGGGAAACCGATCTTCCGCAAATTTCATCTTTTGTACCTGATGGGACAGGCAATACAAAATTTGTCTTCCAGTGGAACTTCACCCTTGCCGATGGTGAGACCTTTGAGTTATCGAACACCTATGAATCCTCACCGGTTCCCGTACCGGGCAGCATGCTGCTCTTTGGTGCGGGTATCGCCGGCTTAACCGCAATACACCGAAGAAAGAGATAAGGAAGACAGCAAAAAATAACACCCCTGTTTTCCTTGCTCTTTTATCCGTAGTTTTCGCTGCGGCTTAAGGGTCCATATGTCAATTTCACCCTTAAGCCGTATCTTAGAGCGTGTTTGATAATTGATGAATCGGCTGCAATCCCATGAAAATGGCCCCAATTCCCCCAAATTTTTTGTCAATAGTCCTGCTATTAACAACAAAATTTGTGAAAATTGGTGCTCATTTTCATGGAATTTCGCTTCGATCCCCTAATTACCAAACAGGCTCTTAAATTATGAATAAAAATTTGTCCCGACCCTTTCCTCTATACAGCCTGCCTGCCACCGCCTTTGAGGGCGATACCCACAGCGGTAATCAACAGCGCAACAATCAGAAAGTGGAGAAACATCTCTTTCTGGATGGCGCCCCAGATGATATAGACCGATCCACATCCCGCCAGAAGCGGGCATAGGTAACGGCTCAACCGCCCCAGGTCATCGAAGGTCCGGGCCACCCAGATGTAGATTGCGATATAGATGACATAAAGAATGGCAATAGGCAGCTCAGAAATATCCATAAAGGATCCCCACCAGCCATTGAAATTCCCATACCAGACTGTCAACCAGCCGCAGGAGAGGAGATAACCGAGCAGGGCTGAACTGGTCGTGCTGTTGGTTGATGGATTGATCTTTTTAAACAGATCGGGCCGGGGGCCCAGATCACGGGAGGCAATGGAATACATCCCCCGGGCCGCGCCCATGGTTAGACCGTTCAAGGTACCCAGGCATGAAATAATAACAAACAGGGTCAGTACCGTACTGCCAAGGCGGCCAAAGATTATGGAAATTACCGCAACCGGAGCGGCATCTCCCATGGTCAAGACCTGTTCATTGGTTAATATTCCTGAAATACCGAGGTAGTAGAGCATATAAATAAGGGCAACCGCCAGTGTACCCACCACCAGGGCCCGCGGTAACGTCTGCTTGGCATTGCGTAACTCCGCATTGATGACCGTGGCGATTATCCAGCCTTCATAAGCAAAGGCCGTTGACAGTGTCGCCAGGGCCAGCCCGCCCCCCTGGGCAACCCCTTGTGCGGTATTCATAAAGTTGCTCATGGTCTGGCCGTTGGTCAGTCCGGCGAAACCGCCGACTACAGCAACAAGAAAGAGAGGAATCAGCTTGATAACGGTTGTGAGCACCTGCCATTTGCCGGCCAGCAGCGGAGAGACAAAATTGAGCACGAAAAAGCATGTCAGATAGATAAAAGACAACGGCCACAGCATTGCCGGCATCCCAAGGAGACCAACGGTGTAATTCGCCGACACCCAGGCCAGCACCCCCGTCAGTGATGGATAGTAGATAAAGGTTGTAAACCAGGCGACCAGGTATCCTGCATTGACGCCATAGGCTTGTTCAAAGTAATCCACTAAACCGTTGACACGCTCAATCCGTGTCGCGATCAGCGAAAAAACATACGCGGTGACAACCATGATCGCCCCGCCTGTTAACCAGGCAATCAGAGCGGTAAGCAGATTGCCTCCGGCAGCCTTGAGGACATCATCGGCTTTAAAAAAAACGCCTGATCCGATAACGATACCGATAACCATGGCGGTTGCTGTCCAGAATCCGTACTTTTTTTGAAGATTTTCCATAATGTTACAAAAAAATTATTACTGATATAAATTTATAAACTTTTTTCTTATGCCGCTTCCCAGACAAATTCGGTGACGTTTCTTTCTGCGCTGGAAAAGCCAATACCTATAAGGACAATCTTTTTGCCCTTGGCCTGTATCTGGGCAAGGGCTTCTTTTTGGGTCTTATCCACATAGACGTAATCATTTTCACGAATCTTTTGAAAAGTCTGAACCCCGATGGGCAGCTTTTTCATAGAAGTGTCTCCTGGCGGCGGCAATATCTTATTTTTTTAGCAAAGATAGCATAATTGCAGGGAAATGCAAAGAACCTCCCTTGGGGTTTTTGAAGAACACTGTCTGCAGCTGAATAACTGCGGATAGGGGTTACTGAAAACCATACACATCAAGGGTGCTTGCTAACAAAATAATTAAATATACGCTTATTGACCTTTGAATAAAAGCTGTTAAATGGTATTGTATAGTTTTTTGGGTGGAATCCCCTATGCAAGAATTTTTGATATGAATATTCTAACCCTTTTTAGAAGGAGTCTGTATGCGATTTAACCTGTCGAGACTTTTTTTTGTGTTTTCTGTGGTGGCCGTTTTGCTGGCCGCCTTGTTTGAACCGGCCCTGGCCGACAGACTTGCCGATGCCATCAGTCAGACACCGGTGGGAACTGAGGCCGGTCAGATTAACAACACGTTGCCCCCTGGTTTTCTTGGCATTCCCGGTGGTCCCTCCATCAACCTCATCATCGGTTTTGTCTGGGCCATCTGGGTGGGGTGGATCTTTTCCACAGTTGGAGCCTTTGGGGGCATCATGGCCGGTGTCGGGCATATCACCATTTATGGTTTTGGAGATTATGCCGCCACTTTTAAGAAGAGTTCTCCGGTTCTCAACAAGCTGATCACGGATTCCATTCGTGTTTCCAACCAGTGGCTTGTCGGGACTTCCGGGGCTATTTCATCCTTTAATTACTATCGGATGGGGCGTCTCGTGCTGCCTTTGGCCCTTTGTCTGGCCGTAGGTTCCATTGCCGGTTCCTATCTTGTCCCCTGGCTGAGTGCAGGCAAGATTTCCCTGAAGTCCTATCTTGGCTATTTTGGTCTGTTTGTGCTCTTTTTGGGATGTTATCTTTTATATGAAACAACCCCCCGTGGACAGGCCGGAAAAAAACAGGCCAAAGAGGCAGCCAAGGCTTTTGAGGCGTCTATTAAGACACAGAAGGGCGGTGGAAAGGTGGATGCCGCCTCCCTGGGCGTCAAAATTATCAGCTTTTCCCTGACCAGATGCGTTTTTACCTTTTATGGTGTTGAGTTTTCCTTTAACCCTCTGGTGCCTGTTGTGGGTGGTTTTATCATCGCCTCTTTGGCCTCTTTTCTGGGGGTTGGCGGTGGTTTTCTGCTTGTTCCTTTTCTGACGAGTGTTGCTGGACTGCCCATGTATCTGGTCGCAGGGACATCTGCTCTGGCGGTTTTGATCGGTATGACAACGTCTGTTTTCACCTATATGGTTGTGAAGGATACACCGATTTTCTGGCCCCTCATAGGAGTGGAACTTTTGGGTGTGCTTGTGGGCTCTTTTGTGGGACCAAGGAGCTCAAAATATATCCCTGACATCTGGCTGAAGCGAATTTTTGTTGTCCTGGCGTTTTATGTGGGGATCCGCTACGCCTCCAAAGGCTTTTGGGGCGCCAGTATTCTTCCGCCGTTTTAGTGGGAAACAGCCTGCTTTTTATTATCCTTCTGGAGACCATTATGAATAAAAACAGTATTAACTTATCTCGTTCAAAAGCATATCATTTTCTTTCTACGCTTTATAGAGATGAGATATCTATAGATCTTATACAACCTATGAAACATGATATCTTGGATGAGTTGATACGTTTGCAGAAATCTTCAATTCCAGAAGATTGCAAGAACGGGCTCGAAAAAATGGTTTTTACATTGAATTCAGGAAGTTCAGAAGAAATTTTTCAAAAATTACGATATGATTATGCAGGGCTTTTTTTGAACGCGGGTTCAAATCCAGCTTTTCCCTATGAGTCATGCTATACCCCTCGTGGGCCTGTGGTGATGCACAGTTCGATTTTTAAAGTTCGTAAAGCATATCATGCTGCAGGCGTTCATAAAAGTCAGACCTATGCTGATCTGGATGATCATATCAGCGTTGAGCTGGAATACATGGGACATCTTGCCCGGCAGGCAGCAGAACACGACACTGCTCAGGAGCAGCTGTTGCATTTTTTGCAGGGACATCTGATGACATGGGTGGATCCCTTCTGTACTTCGATTATCAATGGCGCAACCACCTCTTTCTATAAGGGGCTGGCTCAACTTACCGCGGCGGTCATACCACAGGAAGAGAAGCTTGCTTCAGCCCTTATTGCCGGAGAGGAGATAACGGGTGCTTATATCCAGTTTGTGCAGGACCTGGGAAATCTGATCAAGGCCTTGAACCTGCCGGATACCCTGGTGACTCTGGCGAAAGGTGCTGTGGAGCCTGCGCCCGCGCGCGCTGTTAAAAGCCATTGCTATACCTGCCTTGGGCTTTGCGGCCAGGAAATCAAGGTGGAAGATAATGTTATTACGGGGTGCCGAGGTCTGCCCAATGATCCCAAGGGGGGCGGAAGATTGTGTATCAAGGGGGTCCATTCCCAGGATACCACCTATTCAGCCTATCGTCTCAAAACACCGTTGCTGAAAGAAAATGGCCGTTTTAGAAAGGCTTCCTGGGATGAAGCCCTTGATCTTGTTGCTGAGAAACTCAACGGTTTTGATCCCAACACCGTGGCGTTTCATCGTGGCAATGATTTTAATAACTGGTGCCATGAGGCGGTGATGTCTGCCTATGGAACGCCCCATAAAACAACCCATCGCCAGATGTGTGACAATCCCAATCGGATGGCCAATGAGCATTGTTTGAGTGAGAAACGCCCCTGGATTGATTATGCCCATACCCAATATATTCTGTTGTTTGGTATCAACGAATGGGTGACGTCTGCGGGTCAACGCAAACTTGCCCTGTTGAAAAAAGCGGTCAAGAATGGGGTGAAGATGGTGGTGGTTGATCCGCGCAGGAGTGAAACCGCTGAAGCTGCCACGGAATGGATTCCCATTATCCCTGGAACGGATGGGGCCATGGCCATGGGTATGTGTTATGTTATCGTGGTCAATGAATTATATGATAAGGCGTTTTTAGCGAATTGGTGCCATGGCTTCCAGGCCTTTAAGAAGCGGTTGCTGGGCCAGGAAGACGGCATTGCCCGTTCGCCGGAATGGGCGTCGCGGATTTGCGGCGTTCCCGCTGAAACCATTGAACGGCTGGCCTTTGAATTTGCCTCTTCTGCGCCGGCCGCAGGGGCTTCCTCCTGGACAGGGGTGTCTCAGGCCCCGAATACCGTTCACGCAACCCAGGCCATTCAGGCCCTTAACGCCTTGATGGGGTGTTTTGATGCCCCAGGTGGGCCGTCCCTGGTATGTAAATTCAAGCTGGCCTCGGCCTGGGGAGATGATCAGCCCAAACCGCCCAACAATGCGGATAAAATCAAATTGAACAAGGGGCGTCTCTGGAGCGGATGGATTCCCGCCTATTTTGAACAGGATGTGGATGCAGGCAGGCTCAAGGCCATGGTGTGTTATCTGGGCAATCCAGTCATGTCCAGTGGATCAGAACCGGCCATGACACGGGCCGTAGAAAAACTGGCGTTTTCCTGCACCATTGATTGTTTTCTGAGCAACACCGCAGCCTTGTGCGATGTTGTATTGCCCGACTGCACCTATTTGGAGCAAAGCCGGGTTGTTGCGGACTGGATGTATGAATCCTTTATCTCCCTGGGTCAAAAGGCTATTGAGCCGCTTTATCAGTCAAAACCCGTGGTCTGGATCTTTACGCAACTGGCCAAACGTTTGGGATATGGAGACTATTTCCCCTGGGAGCACGAAGATGAGTATCTGGAAAATCAATTGCGCAATCAGCCGGTTGATCTTGCGCAGCTGCGGGAACTTGGTTTTTATGTCACCGATCCCCAGGCGTTTTATAAATATAAGACATGGGGGTCGATCAATCCCCCATCAGGATACGGGTCTTCTGGCAACAGTGTGACGGAAAAATACAATTTTATCAATCCCGCAGCGCAAAAAGCAGGTGTTGACGGTTTGCCTGATTATATCCCGCCTTATGAAGATTGGCCGGAATTGAAGCCAGATGACACCTATCCTTTTATCACAGGGTATTTCCGGGTTAAAGAGCATGAACATTGTGCAACCTCGACCAATATTGAATTAATGAAACAGTGTGGCCATAATGCTGTATGGATCAATCATGTTGACGCTCAAAAATATGGTATCGAAAATGGGGATACGGTTAGAATTCTTTCTCCGTGGGGAGAAGTGACGACCACGGCCGTGGTGACGTGGGGCATCCGTCAAGGCGTGCTGGCCGCAGAAGGAGGCTTTGGCAGTAAATTTGGTCTGGAAGGTGATCCCAAGTATCCCCAGTATCACGGATTTAACACCAATGTCCTTTTACCTCCAAATGTTGCCTGTAAATGGTCGGGCACACCACCGCTTAAATATATCAAAACCAGAATAGAAAAAATATCATCATGAGCATACCCTATGGAAACGACAACGGTGTATCAAGTTCTTGATCTTGTGCTGATCACGCCCTATCGCATCGGCCTTCCCACCGGGCTGGCATTTTGGTTGGGAACTGCCATTGTGGCCTTGTGGTGTGTCTTGTTAGGGGAAGCAAGCATGGCCCTTGGATATCTGATCAATCGTTCCTATTATCTTGAGTTGAACAGAAATATGATCACGATGAATAATTTATCCATTGAGGCCATCCGCAGAAAGGAAAAAACAGCGTACAAGGCTGCCAATACATGGGCAAATGAATATTTTGGTCGAGCCTTTTTTGCCCAGGCTGCTCTTTTTGCCGTCTCCTTATGGCCGCTTCCCTTTGCGCTTTCCTGGATGCAAATACGGTTTCAAGGCATAGAGATTCTGACATTACCTTTTTTCAATTATGGCCTTGAATATCCCTTTGCCTTTCTTTCTTCGTATCTGTGTGTTCGTTTCTGTTTCTCCAGGATCAAAATGTTTCTTCCCGGTATCAAGAAGATTGAAGCGCTTAAGGAACAAGACGCTTCCTTAGCAGGCACCATGCTTTCATGGACTGATCTTTCGCACACGCCAGACATAGAAGCAAATCATGGCCCAGATGAGAGGCCGTGAGATTGCCCCCAACCCAACTATTTAAATCATAAAATAAATCAATTGATTAAACAAATCTTTTGTCGAGATGGCTATAGATGCGACTTTTTTTCTGTCCATTTTTCCGGGCCTGTGATATTTACACGCACCTTAATGCAACATGCAAGTAAATCATAAGGGAGATGAACACAATGAAAACACAATTGCAATGGATCACAGCCATTCTCATCACCGCCGTGTTTATCCTGGCCCCGGTTATTGGGATCAGCGGCCAGGGGCGTGAAAAAATGATGTTGGACGGGGGGAAAAAAGGCCCGGTTCCGTTTAAGCATCACCTGCACCAGGCAACGGTAGGCGACTGCATGATTTGCCACAAAAGCTTCCCCCAGAAAAAAGGCGCTTTAAGTCAAGCCATTGCCGCTGGAACACTCAAGGCAAAACAGGTAATGAATAAAAGCTGTATTAAATGCCACAGGGCAAAGAAAAAAGCCGGTCAACCCCACGGCCCAACTAGCTGCAAGGCCTGCCATAAAAAATAAAACAGATCCTGTTTCCCACTAAGGTTGTTAAGGCCCATGGAGATGGGAACAGAGCTCTTCCCGGGACATCCAGTATTCCAGAAAAGATGCGGACCGCTTGATCCAGGCACTTGAGCCCCTGGACCGGGCGGTCCTTTTTTTATCTTAATTTTGGCACTCTCCTCTACCGGGTACAAAATCAGGTTCCGGACAACTTTTTATTCACCGACCGGTGGAATGCCGGACTCCCTTCGTAACCCAGAGATGTGGCGGTCTTTAAATGCTGTCCGGCCAGTGCAAACTGCCCAAGGGCATAGTGGGCAAGGGCTTTGTTATAATGGCAAATTGCAAAGTCCGGGTTCAGGGTTAATGCCTGATCATACGCTTTTACGGCCTGCTCATGCTTTTTTACCAGGTAACAGGTGTAGCCCAGGGAATTGAAAATAGAGGCACTGTTCGGGTCAACTGCAATTCCTTTTCTGAATATGCCGATCGCCTCTTCCCGTTTGCCTTCCCTGGCAAGGCAGATCCCCAGCATCTCATATGCCGGACCCAGGACAGGGTTCAACTCAATGGTTTTTTTTAAGTTTTCAATGGCCTTTGAATGATCCTTGTCCATGAACTGCCGGGCCAGATAATAATATCCAGTATGATTATCCGGGAACTGTTCGATCATCTCCTCCAGGGTACGGATCGCTTTGTCCGTTTGTCCGGTCTTGTTAAAACAGGTGGCCAGAAATTTAAACGGGTCGATATTTCCCGGATCAATTGCAATGGCTTTTTGCAAATATGGAATGGCTTTCCGGGGCGCTTTCATTGCGGTATAGCAGGTGCCCGACCATGCTAAGGCATCTGCATCGTCCTGGTTTTTTTGCAGCAGCAGGGTAAACGCATCAAGGGCGGATTGATACTTGCCTTTTTTGTAATAGGCCAGCCCCACATTGGACATGTATTTAGTATGGTCGGGTTTCAGATGATATGCCTTTTTCCAGGCATGTGCGGCCTGATCAAAACGGTTAACAGCGAAGTAACCGTCTCCCATCAGCCCATACACTGCGGCGCACCCCGCAGCTTCTCCACAGGCGCGGCGGAAACATCTTTCCGCGGCATCGGATTTGCCGGTTTTTAAAAAATCATTCCCCTGCTCACACAGAGACAGGGCGCACATTTCAAACACACGCTCCTTTTTTAGCTGGGCAAGCCGGGATCGGCACACCGGGCAAAGGTCGTCTGATTTGACATCGTGCTCCCTGAGGGAATGGGGATACGCCCTGGCACAAAACGGTGTATTGCACCTTGGGATCCCCAGCATAAAGTTGGTGGTGGACAGGGCCTGTTTCAAAAGCCGTTTAACCAGACGAGGCCGGTTGTCCCCTTCATTGCTATGTGCGGCTAAAAATTTATCATAGGAGATAACGCCATAGGCGTACTCACTTCGTCCAAAAAGAAAATTGCATGTGGGACAGTACAGCCCTTTGGCGGTCACCCCCAGGTACCCTTTTATCTGTTTGTTCTCCCCAAAGGGGACAGCCGACCTCAAACGTCCAATCAGGTTTTCTGCCAGGTATTGCCCTATGTTTTCGTAAAGGTTCAGTCCTTCATAATATTTTTTCCGGTATGCTTTGCCGGTATCCCCCAGGTAGGCGAAATATTTCCATATATAACGACTTTTTTCGTCTGAAGATGCCAGTGCCTTGTCCGTGATGTCAAGGTCATTCAGTATGGCCTGGTGCTGGGCCTGGGAAAGCGATTTGCGGATCTCTTCAAAGACATTTTTCTGATAAGGTTCTGCTGCCGTGCGATCAAAAGGCCCGGGATCAACACTATGGTCCAGCAGTGTAATTCTCAGCCCTGTTTTTTCCTGTAACAAGACCCGCAGTTCATAAAGCAGCTGCATATTCACATCGCCCATGGGAACCATGACAATCTCAATATCTGTTTTGACACGGGCGGGCTCCGGCAGCGGCGGTATCTGAAAACCATGATCCGTTAAAAACTGTCCGGTCTGAGCGATCAGTTTCTCATCTTCTGTGAAATGATAAACCAGCAAGGCCTTTTCCTGTGCTTGGGCCGCATGTCCGGTTTTTGCCAGAAGTGTTGCCAGTTTAAACTGGCTGGACAGATCCGTGGCATCTGCCTCAAGGATTTTTTCAAGTATGTGGATAAGCTTTGCATGGGAGCCGGCATCGTCATAAATTTTTGCAAGGGCCCGTAGTTTTTTAATATTTCTGCGTAGTGTGATTATATCCCCGGCAGCCAGTAAATCCGCCACCTCCTTTTCAAGGGCAGCCGTATCCCCGGGGGTATCCGCCGCTTCCCCCGCTCCGCCGGATACTGGCGGCGGGGCGTCCAAAACGGAAGAATTGACCCGGAATCCGGTGAGGTACCATGTTTCATTATCCATCACGCAGGAGATCTGGATCACAGCCGCTCCGTTCTCATATTCGGCTGAAACCTGATAGGTCCCGGTTATGGTTTTGCCGCTGTCCAAGGTTCTGATAATCGCTACCTCTCCTGTCGTCTCATTGATCTGCTGAAGGGGGCCCAGCTTTTTGTAAAGGAAAAAAACCTGATTCACGGTTTGAAGATTAAAGGTTTTCCGGACACCAGGATAGACTGATGCCATAAGCACACCCGGTTTCCACTGGGATGTAATCCGGGTAACCGTGCTTTCAACATACTTTTCAGCATCATGGTTCAGTTGGTCTGTATGATCTTTGCATGAAAACAGAACAACAGCGGTCAATAAGACCGAAAATAAAGTTGAGCACCTGAGATAAAAATAAACGCGTGCCATTAAAATCTCCCGTAACATGTTGTTGAACCAAGCCGCTCGCGCGGCGGAAAACCCTAAAGTCATGTATCCTCTTAATTGCGGGACCAAAGCAAGATCTCAACTATCAATATTAAAGGAAGATACCATGAACACATCCGAAGTAAACCGTTTTAACGAACGGTCCATGGGCCGTTCGTTGGAAAACCAATTTGATCCTCGGAATACTGCATGTATGCCTGTGATCAAATTGATTTTTCGCCTTGAACTTGAAAAAATTATCTATTCCGTAACAGCCTGTCGATTTAAATTTTTTAGCAATTTCCAATAAAGCTGCTTCGAGTTGAGGATCTTTTACAGTACTTTTATTTAGTGGATAAGGGATTTGAATAGTTGGTGAAATTCCAAACCCTTCTATTGGGTTGCCATCTAATAACAATTCTGCCGTAGCCAGGTACAGGAAATAAGGCTGTTTTTCTTTATTGAATATTCCTCTCCCGACGGAGAAATCCCCCTTGGTTTTTGTTCCTATCAAAGTGGCACGACCAGATTTTTTAAACTGATAGGCAAGTGCTTCTTTACCTGAGCGAACCCCTTCATTAATCAGTACAACCATTGGCCCGGGAAAGTATGAAGGGTTGGTTTTAAATTCAGGTTTATGCAGAACTGATTTTCCCATTCTGTCGACCCATGTATATTCAAAAAAATGTTTCCGATCAGGAAAAAAAGGGTCTAAATAATCATACCATGCACCGCCAAATCCTCCACGAAGGTCCAGTATAACGCCATCTTTGTCATGAAACTGTTCAATTATAATCTTTGTAAACATACTTAATATATTTTTGTGTGTTCCGGACCAAAGATGAATGTAACCGATTTTTTTTCCTTTTATCTCATAGATACGTTTACTGTTAAGCATTGCCTTATAAAATGAATTGTTGGGGTTTTCGCTGACAGCATCAATATTCAAGGACAAAATTTTTTGGTTACGAAGAAGTCTGAGTCGAATGTTTTTCCCATCAGGGTTGAATGAATGATAAGGATGAAAAGCTTTTCCATCGGATTCGAGTAAAACGTCTCCGCGTCTGATACCGGCAATTTCGGCAGGATAACCATCAAGTACTTCACGAACAACAAAACGGTTATCAATTATGGTATATTGGCTACCAATGTGATTGACTTTCGGCCGTGTGATATCCCGTGTACAAAACATTGAGCGAAACATATAAAAATCTATTGAGTGATTATCATAAAACTGTGTGTGTGAAATCTGCAAACGCTTTAGAAAATTATTGATAACTGGCGTAAGTTCATAAATATTATTGGTATGTTCAGCTTTTTTCTTTAGAATCTGGTAATTTTTTTCAGTGAAAAACTTTTTTTCGCGTTCAATAGAATATATTTTTGGCTTTGCTTCTTGCCAAAATTTATCAAATATCTGAATTGGCAAAACTGGCACATAAGTGTAATCTGCCCATACTGAGGCAGAAAAAATAAATATGGATAACTGGCAGATAAATATAAGAAATAAGGGACCCCTTTTTTTAATTTCTATCATAATAAATTACTCTAATGGACAGACAGGCTAAAACATTTAACTCACTGGCTTGTCCATGTGTAGTGGTTCGCTGAACGAAGCCGCGCGCGGCGGAAAATCCCAAAGTGGTGTATACTCTTAATTGTGGGATCAAACAGAAGGTCCCAACTATTTATAATTAAAGGAGTATACCATGAACACATCCGAAGTAAACCGTTTTAACAAACTCTATGACCGCCATTTAAAAAACCTAAGAGCGTGTTTGATAATTAGGGGATCGAAGCGAAATCTCATGAAAATGAGAACCAATTTTCACAAATTTTCTGTTAATAGCCGGACTATTGACATAAAA
>PDWI01002126.1_pt1 | contig 56979 bp, 40 predicted proteins | sample 1430891 | NCBI WGS metagenome assembly PDWI01 (sample SAMN01162508, study PRJNA174530) | Oral metagenome, whole genome shotgun sequencing project. | biome: Marine environment; feature: Marine mammal; material: Swab sample of the gingival sulcus; isolation source: swab sample of gingival sulcus... | reverse complement strand
GTTTATATGATGGATAACATCGTCAATCAGGCTGCCAAAACAAGATATATGTACGGAGGTAAGGGACAAGTGCCTGTTGTCTTCCGTTGTGCTGCAGGTTCGGGCGTAGGTTCGGCTGCTCAGCACTCTCAAAGCTTAGAGGCTTGGTTTACACATATCCCAGGATTGAAGGTTGTTGCCCCTGGTACACCTGCTGATTTGAAGGGACTCTTGAAGGCCTCTATCCGTGATAACAACCCTGTTATCTTTATGGAGTATAAGGCTGAGTACAACGTCAAAGGCGAAGTGCCTACTGACCCTGATTACGTTATTGAGCTTGGTAAAGCCGATATTAAGCGTGTAGGTAAGGACGTTACCGTGATTACTTACGGACGTATGCTTCGTCGTGTGCTTGAGGCTGCCGACAAAGCTCGTGAGAATGGCATTGATGTAGAAGTTGTGGACTTGATGACGCTTGCTCCATTAGATAAAGATGCTATCCTTAATTCTGTCAAGAAGACAGGTCGTGTCCTTCTTGTAAACGATGCACACAAGACAGGTGGTTTCATCGGAGAAATCTCTGCGATGATTGCCGAGAGTGATGCTTTTGACTACCTTGATGGTCGTATCCTTCGTCTTGCTGCCGATGACGTGCCTGTTCCATATAACCACGCTTTGGAAGATTCTCTCTTGCCTAAGCCTGAACGTATCTTGAAGTATATCGAACGTTTGGTTGAAAAGCGTTAAAAGAATAAAGACTATGGAAGAAAAATTAAGAGCTACCCCTGCTGCACGTTCTCTTGCTCATCGTATGGGCATTGAGCTTAGTAAGGTTACTGGTAGTGGCTATAAAGGTCGTATTCACCAAGAAGATGTTGCTAACTTCACTTACGAAAAACGTGGTGGAGCAACGCCTCTTGCCATAAAAGTCGCAGAAGCTTTCGGTATTGATATCAATACTGTTGAGGGAACTGGTTCTCGTGGTAAAGTGAGAAAGCGTGATGTAACGGCTCTTGTTGAGAATTATAGCGACCCTTGTTTGGAGAAAATCGATTCTTTCTTCGTTAAGACAACGCCAGCTTTTGCTCCTAAGACAGCGAAGCCACAAGCGAGTGCTTCTGTCAACGTTGCAAAATCTGCTACTCCTAATCCAGTGGTTAAGCCACAAGTTCAAGGAGAGGTTGTCGCTCCTGACAATGGCTTGAGCGTTCCTTATGGAGAAGTAGAGCGTCAACCAATGAATATGATGCGTCGTGTCATCGCTAAGCGTATGAGCGATAGCTTCTTCTCTGCTCCAACTTTTGTGCTGAATTACGAAGTGGATATGACAGAGATGAACGCTCTTCGTGCTAAGCTTATCGAACCAATCAAAGCGAAGACAGGCAAGAAGCTAACAGTTACGGATATGATTTCTTTAGCTGTGGCAAGAACGCTGATGAATCATCCTTATATGAATGCTTCGTTAAGTGCCGATGGTAGTGAGATTGAGTTCCACAACTATGTAAACCTTGCTATGGCAGTTGGTATGGACGAAGGACTTCTTGTGCCTGTCGTTCACGGAGCTGACCAAATGGGACTTACAGAGCTTATGCTCAAGCTCAAAGACCTTGGAGCAAGAGCTGTTGGTAAGAAGCTTACTCCTCAAGACCAAGAGGGCAGTACCTTCACGATTTCTAACTTAGGAATGTACGGGGTTGAGTCCTTTACTTCAATTATTAATCAGCCAAACTCTGCTATCTTGTCTATCGCAGGAACGAAGAAAATGCCTGTTGAGCATAACGGAGAGGTGGCTATTCGTCCGATAATGAAGATGAGCCTAACGAGCGACCACCGTGTCATCAACGGATTGGCTGCGGCGAAGTTTATGCAAGAGCTTAAAGCTTTGCTTGAAGAACCTCTATCATTATTAGTATAAACTAAGGGTATTACAAGAAAAAATAATAAATAATCATATATACTTATGGTAACAGAAGTGATAATGCCCAAAGCGGGTATTGATATGACAGAAGGCGAAATCGTTCGCTGGGTCAAAAACGAAGGTGATGCTGTCCAAGAGGGAGAGATTATCCTTGAAATTATGACGGATAAAACAAGTATGGAAATCGAAGCTGAAGCGAGTGGTAAGCTGATGAAGATTGTACACCAAGCTGGTGCTACAGTGCCTATCGCTGAAGTGATTGCATACATTGGAGAAGAAGGCGATAGCCTTGATACAGTACCTACGAAAGACGAAGTCCTACCAGAGAAGATGGAACCTGCTCCAAGTGATGTAGAGGGCAAGCTTCCACTTATCCGTATGGAAGGCTCGTATCACGTAGCTGTAATCGGTGGTGGTCCTGCTGGTTATGTGGCAGCTATTAAGGCTGCTCAGCTTGGAGCTAAGGTAGCTATCGTAGAGAAGAGCGAATTTGGTGGTACTTGTTTGAATAAAGGTTGTATCCCAACGAAGACTTTCTTGCGTAATGCAGAGATCTTGAACGGAGTGAAGCAAGCAAATGCTCGTGGTATTCTCTTCAAAGACACTTCATTTGACGTAGATATGAAGAAGCTTGTTGGCTATAAGAACTCTGTTGTTAAGAAGCTTACAGGCGGTGTTTATTCTCTTCTAAAGAGTAATGACGTTGAAGTATTCCGTGGAACAGGTCGTATCAATAAGGATAAGGACATTGTGATCAACGGAAGTGAAATCATCAAGGCTGATAAGATTATCTTGGCTGGTGGTTCTAAGGTTGCTCAAATTCCTATTCCAGGTATTGAGAGCGAACACGTCCTAACAAGTGATACTATTCTTGATCTTCAAGACCTTCCAGAGTCATTACTTGTCATCGGAGGTGGTGTGATTGGTGTTGAGATGGCTCAAGCTTTGGGTTCTCTTGGTACAAAGGTTACAATCGTTGAGATGGCTGAACGCATCATTCCTGCTCTTGACGAAGAAGTGTCTGATGCTCTTCGCAAGGAAATGGAAGCAACAGGTATGACTATCCTAACGGGTAATGGTATCGACAAGCTTGAAGATAAAGACGGTGGTATCGAGGCTACGCTCAAGGACGGAACGAAAGTTCAAGCTAAGAAAGCCCTTCTTTCTATTGGTCGTGTGCCAGATCTTGAAGGTATTGGCGAACTTGATCTTGAAACTGAAAGAGGTAAGATCAAGGTGGATAAGTTTATGGAGACAAGCGTTAAAGGTGTTTATGCCCCTGGGGACGTGAATGGTATCAAGATGCTTGCTCACACTGCTTTCCGTATGGGAGAAGTTGCTGCTGAGAATGCACTTCACGGCAATAAGGTTGAGCTAAACCTTCTTTCTGCTCCTTCTGTAGTTTATACGCTACCAGAGGTTGCAATGGTTGGTCTTACTGAAAAGCAAGCTCGTGAGCATTATGGCGAGATTCGTGTAGGTAAGTTCCCATTTGCTGCTAACGGTCGTGCCTTAGCTTCAGGCGAAACGCACGGATTTGTGAAAGTTATCCTTGATAATAAGTATGGCGAAATCCTTGGTATCCATATCCTTGGCGCGATGGCAGCAGAGATGATTAGCCAAGCGTCATTGATTATGGAGACGGAAGCTACAGCAGACGAAGTGATCGGTACAATCTACGGACACCCAACATATTCGGAAGCTCTATACGAAGCTATCGCAGATGCTTTGGATATTGCGATTCACTTGCCAGCTAAGAAGAAGTAAGACTTCCTTAGTTATTAGAAATTAATCAATAAAAGCTCTCTAATTATTTAGGGAGCTTTTATTGTAAGGTAAGACGTCAATTTTTTTTCGTACCTTTGTCAAGGTATCATATTTGGTTAAATAATTAAGATATAAAAGTATATGAATACAATTCATCTAATAGAAGAAAATTCTCTTTTAAGCCGTTTCGTGGCAGAAATGAGAGATGTAAACATTCAAAAAGATTCTATGCGTTTCCGCCGTAATATCCAACGTGTTGGAGAAATTATGGCTTATGAGATCAGTAAGACCTTAGAATATAAAATGAAAGACGTGCAGACTCCTCTTGGAGTAGCAAGCTGTGCAGAGATTCAGAATCAAGTTGTTTTGGGTACAATCCTTCGTGCTGGACTTTCTTTCCACCAAGGATTTTTGAGTTATTTTGATTCTTCAGAGAACGCTTTCGTTTCAGCTTATCGCAAGCACAAAGATCGTCTAAACTTTGATATATTTATTGAGTATATTGCTTCTCCTTGCCTTGATGACAAAACGCTTATCTTGGTTGACCCAATGCTTGCAACAGGTGGCTCTATGGAGCTTGCTTACAAGGCATTGCTTACTAAGGGTACGCCAAAGGAAGTGCATTTAGTTTCAATCATTGCAAGCCGTGAGGCGGTTGAGTATTTGGAGAAACGTTATCCTGAAGCTAATGTTCATCTATGGGTTGCTGCCATTGACGAAGAACTAAACGAGTTAGCTTATATTATCCCTGGTTTGGGTGATGCAGGAGACCTTGCATACGGCACGAAGCTATAGACTCCTTTTCGGATAAAAAACATCTAAACTTATCTAACAGCATTTAAGTGTATAAATGCTGTTGGGTAAGTTTTTTATTAAATAATAGATTGTATTTAGATGAAGACCCCAATAAAAACGGTAGAATTATTAGCTCCTGCTAAGGACTTGGCGACAGGGCGTGAAGCTATTTTGCACGGAGCTGATGCGGTTTATATCGGAGCTCCTCGCTTTGGAGCGAGAGCCTCGGCAGGCGTTTCGCTTGCAGAGCTGAAAGAACTTATTCTTTTTGCCCATAGCTATGGCGTTAAGATATACGTGGCTCTAAATACAATCCTATACGATGATGAACTGACCGAAGCTGAGGCTCTTATTTGGGATATCTATCGTGCAGGAGCGGACGCTCTTATTATCCAAGATATGGGGATTCTTCAGATGAAGCTTCCGCCTCTTCCTTTGCACGCCAGTACGCAATGCGATACGACTACGCCCGAGCAGGCTTCGCATTTGGAGTCGCTTGGCTTTGAGCAAATCGTCCTTGCTCGTGAGCTAAACATTGAGCAGATTCGCCGAGTTTGTGAGCGTGTCCAAACGCCTATTGAAGTCTTTGTACACGGAGCTTTGTGTGTCAGCTATAGTGGTCGTTGCTACATCTCTCAAGCTTTTACCAACCGCTCTGCCAATAGAGGGAATTGCTCTCAGCAGTGTCGCTTGCCTTATAATCTGATAGATGCGAAAGGAGAGCTTATTCGTGAGAACGAGCATTTGCTTTCGCCCAAAGATCTTAATCGTAGTACTTTGCTGGGGGACTTGCTTGAGGCTGGCGTTTCTTCTTTCAAGATTGAGGGACGGCTCAAGGGGATTAGTTATGTTAAAAACATCGTTGCCTACTACCGTCAAGCTTTAGACAAACTTATTCAAGCAAATCCTCAAAAATACCGCAGAGCTTCTTTTGGTCAATCTCAGATAAGCTTTGAGCCGAATCCAAATAAAAGTTTTAATAGAGGCTTTACGACTTATCAATTAGAGCATAAGCACAAAGGAATGCAGGAGCGAATACCTTCTTTGATCAATCCTTATTCGCCTAAGAGTCAGGGAGAATACTTATCTAAGCTCTCTAATAATAGGGCTAAGAAATGGCAATTAGAGGCGAAAGATGTTGAACTTAATAATGGCGATGGCTTGTGCTACATCACGCCTTCGGGCGAAAGTGGAGGTCTGCGAGTGAACAAGGTTAATAGCGATGGCTCTTTTGTCCCTGCTCGCCCCCTGTCAATCCCCAAAGGTTCGCAGATATTCCGCAACTACGACATTGAGTTTGAGCGTCAGCTCTCAAGTTCAACGGCTAAGCGACTATGGAATGTAGCTGTACGTCTTCGTGCCACCTCTTGGGGCTTTGCTTTAGATCTTAGGCTGATGGACTTGTCTCGCTTAGAAGTAACGGCAGTTTTGGAGATGCCTATTGAAGAAGCGAAGCGTTTTGATTCAGAGCGTATCAAGAAGGAGCTGACTAAGTTTGGCGATACTATTTTTCTTGCTCAAGAGGTTCAGCTGGATTTTAAGGGACAAAAGCTCTTTATCCCACTTTCTCGCCTGAGTGAATTAAGGCGACAAGCAAGCGAACGTTTGCATAAGGCTATCTTGACACATTTCTCTAACCGAGAGCATATTGCCAAGAAGAAAAAGAAGTCTCCAGCTCATAAACTAAAAAATCATTTGGACTATCGTGCAAATATCTCCAATGCCTTGGCGGAGCAACATTATCAGGCTTTGGGTTATGAGCAAATAGATAAGGCTTATGAGTTAGACCCAAGGGAAGATGTTGCCTTGATGACGACGAAGCATTGTCTGCGTTACGAACTTGGTTATTGTCATCGTGCGGATAGCCATCAGAAGTTGCCTTATCAAGAACCTTTATTCTTGGAGCAAGAAGGGCGACGTATTCGCTTGGACTTTGACTGCAAAAGCTGTCAGATGTTGCTCTACAAAGCCTAAAGATTACTTATTAATACTTAAATACAAAGAAAATGAGAATATTAAAAATGATAGCGTTAGGAACGCTTATGATAAGCTTCTTTGCTTGTCAAGAAAAAACTGAAATCAAGAGAGGGAAGCTATTGAGTTCTGAATTGGTTGCGACAATTAGCAAGGATAGTATCAATGCTTATTTCCCTGAGAGATTGGAGATGGACGGCAGTGTTGATAGCTTGCCTAAATATGATATTGATTTATATAAGATTAGTTACGGCTCTATCTATCAAGATTCATTAGTTCAGCTATCAGGTCTGATTGTTGTGCCAAAGAAGGAAGGAACTTATACTTATATTCAGTATCACCACGGCACCTTATTGCCTTATCCTGCCAAAGATGGTTGGGGGAGTCTTGATGCTCCATCTCACTATCAGGGTACAGCTCCAAAGGCTTATAAAGAGCAGTATGAGACTCGTTTGTATGGCAACTATTTAGGTTCTTATGGTTTTTTAGTAGGTTTGCCTGATTATGCAGGTTATGGTATCTCTCAAAATTTGGAACATCCTTATAGTGTCAATAGAGAACTTTCAGAAGAGACTGTTGATTTCATTAAAGCTGTAGAGGAGTTTGCCAAGAAGCGTACGCTCAAATTAAATAAGGGGATTGGCTTGGCTGGTTGGTCTGAAGGTGGAGCTATTTCAGTAGCGACACAGAAACGTCTTGAGAGAGAGTACAAAGATGTTAAGATTATTGCCAATACACCTATGTCTGGCTTTCTTAATGTAGCGGGTAAGTTCCCACATACAGCAAAGCAATTGCCTTATGTCAATATGGATATGGGAGAGGGGTTGGATTTTGTTGCGTGGGCATATTATTGTTATAATAGGTTTAGTGATAAGCCTGTTGATTTTAATAAGATATTTAAGTTCTCCGTAGCAAATCAACTTGATGTCTTGAAGAAACGTCCCTCTAATAATCCTTCAGAAGTTTTTCAGATACTTGATGCCCCAACTTTCGACTTTATGGTAGAGCAAGTCGGTGAAAACACGCTTGCAAGTGGTTGGACACCTAAAGCTCCTTTATTTATTCATCAAGGTACAGCAGACAAGGTTGTGCCTTATGAAAACAATTCTGAAACAGCTGTCAAAAACCTCTCGGCTAATGGAGGCAATGTTAAGTTAATGAAATATGAAGGTTATACGCATTCTTCTCTTGGTTTATTACAACTAAACAATATGATTAAAGAGTTTAATCAGGGAAAGTAGTTTACTTGGGGTATGTAAGGCAGAAAAAAATGCCCCAAATAATATAAAAAAGAAGCTCCTTAATTAGATAAAATATTACTTTTCGGAACACAGGTACAGGCTGACTTATAAACAATTATGTATCAAGGAGATAAGATCTTTTGTTTTAAGGCAAAAAAATGACTGGGAAAACTCATTTGAGTTTTCCCAGTCATTTCTAAAAGTTTTCCCAAAAACTTTTCCAACTCTTCCCAATCACTTTCCAAACTTATCCAAATACCACAAATCGGAACGCCCAATATTCGGTCATTGAGCTTGTCGAACCAAAGGTCGCCCTCAAGGCAAATGAACCGCATTAGGAAATAAATGGGTCTGAGACCCCGTTTCGACAAGCTCAACGACCGATGTCATAATCGCATTTTGGTGTTCAAAGCTACTATGTAAAGATAAAAGAGGCTGAGATCCCACTGTCGGTTGCACTGACCAAGGGGCAAAATTCGGAAACGTTTGCTCTTTCCCTTCAAAGACTTGAAGGGGTAGCAGTGAGGGAGCGGAACGAGAGAACTGACGGGGTAGTATGATGTCTTTATGAAGTTTTGATATGCTTGCTTTGTAGATATTATCATTTTACCTTGTATTATATTTATATATCGTATCTTTGTACGAATAGATAAAACTTGAAAAGAAAGTTGCTAATTACATTGACTAATTATGAGTGAAGACAAGAATAAACATATAGACTATTTTAAGCGTTTTTGTTTGTTGATGCTCGCAGTAGCGACAGCACTCATTGCTTTGAACTTCATTTTCCCAAAAGATGTAAGCTTTACGGCAATTGATATGCTCTCCGACCTAAGAGAAGAGTCTGAGGTTACCGAAGGTTTGGGGTCTGATTCGGCTGAAGAGGAAGCTCCAGCAAAAGAAGAAGCTCCCAAAGTGTTACCCAAGAAGCTAAGCAAAAGGGAACTAACAGCACACAAGAAGAGATCTGAAAAACTTCGTCAATATATTGATCATCACAAGATCAAGGAAGACAACTTCCTTGCCATAGAAGACTTTAGCAAAGAGCAGAATGCTCTAAGAACTTTCTATAAAAAACTCAAATCAATCAAGAGACTTGGTCGTCCGCTTCGTATTGCCGTGCTTGGAGACTCGTTTATAGAGGGCGATCTCTTTACTGCACCTCTTCGTAAGCAGTTGCAGAGAGACTTTGGCGGATTGGGGGTTGGCTTTATGGGTTTATTCTCAGAGTCTCCAGCCTTTCGTAAGTCTATCAAACAGAGGTTTAAGGGCTGGAAAGATAAGTCTGTTCTCTTTAGAAAGAATGGGGTTCAGATAATTACAGGACATAAGTACATCGCCGAAGACGGAGCTTGGGTAGCGTACAAAATGCCTAATGATGAAGCTTGCTTCAGCGAGGCGACGATTTATTATACTGCAACGAAAGATATATCTATAGCTCTGAAGATTGATGGCGAAACTTCTACAGAGACTTTGCCCAATACCGATGGCGAGATGAAGAGCTATACGCTCTATCGTGGGGAAGAGAAGCAAAGGCTTCGTTTCTCTGTAGAGGAGGGAGCAAAAGAGCTTGTCGTCTATGGGATTGCTTTAGATGGTCAGAATGGTATTACTTTGGATAATCATTCGCTCCGAGGTGCTTCGGGCATTCAGCTAAGTGGTATTGACCCTAATCTGAGCCAAGCCTTTGCCAAGCTTAGACCTTACGACTTGATTATCCTTGAATACGGCTTAAACGTGGTTTCTCCACAACGCAAAGAATACTCTAAGTACCGCAAGCAGATGAATATCGTCATCAATAAGCTAAGGCATTATTATCCTAAGACCGATATTCTGATGTTAGGGGTTTCGGATAGAGATCAGAAAGCCTCTCATCAGCTTCATAAGAATGTCCTTGCTTTGCTGAAGGTTCAGCAAGAGGTGGCTCAAGATCAGCATTTGGCTTTTTGGTCAATCTTTGAGGCAGTTCAGCAGTTGGGTGGCGTTAAGAAGCTAACCAGTCAAGGTTTGGCTGCTAAGGATTACACGCACCTTAGTCCCAAAGGCGGTAGGGTGATCAGTCAGAAATTATATCACGCTCTAAAAGCAGAAGAAAAATATTATGAATAGCAAATTGTATCACATCTTTATTACTTTATGTTTTAGTCTGATATTAGTTCCTTTTGGCAAACTAAAGGCTCAGGATAAGGACTTTGTCCCGAAGGAAGGGTTTGACGAAGTCTTCAAAGCTATCCGTGAGAGCAAAGCCACAGGCAAGCCTGTGAAGGTTCTTCATTTGGGCGATAGCCATATCAAGAAAGGCTATTGTACCGAACCTATTAGAGAAGCCCTACAGAAGCGTTATGGAGAGCTAATCAATGTTGAATCGATAGGCATTAATGGGGCTACCTTTGTAACCTTTAGCTCCTCTGAACATATTGAGAACATTGCGAGCTTTAATCCAGACTTGATGATTGTGTCGCTTGGGACAAATGATAGCTATACGCCACGTTTCTCTGCCAATCAGATGAAGTTTAATATGCAGGTCTTCTTCCATTTATTGAGGGAGAAGTTGCCCAATCTACCAGTCATCTTGACAAGTCCTCCTGCGTCGTATCTGAGAAATAAGGTGAAGATAAGACGTCGTCGCTATAGGACATATTATACGTTCAATAGATCGACACCGAGTGCAAGCAATACGATTAATTATATCGCTCATAATGAGGGCTGTGGTTTCATTGATATTCATCAACGCTATGGCTCACTTGGACAAGCAGAGAAGTGGCTCAATGAAGGCGTGATGAATAAAGACCACGTGCATTATTCGGCAGAGGGCTATCGTCAGTTTGGGCAGAGTATTGCCGAGGCTCTGATTAAATTCATAGAGCAAAGCCAAAACGCTAAGCAACACCCTTAAAAGACTATTAGATGTTTGCAAATTTATCTTGGGACAAGCTTCTTGACCAATTACAATATCATAGCGAGAGTCCGATCATTTTTACGAGTGGCTTATTCTTTTTTCTCTTATTACTCTTCTTGCCTATCTATGGTTCGTTGCGTAATAAACTGAAGCTTCGTATCCTTTATGTCATTGCTTTCTCTCTCTTTTTCTACTACAAGAGTAGTGGCTGGCACGTCATTTTGCTTTGCTTGGCAGCTTTGAGTGATTTTATCATTGCTGGTTTTATTTATGATAGCCAAGATAGAGCCTCTCGCAAAAGGCTTGTAGCCCTAAGTATTGTCATCAACCTTGGAGTCTTGTCTTTCTTTAAGTATTTCAACTTCTTGGGCGATACGGCAGTGATGATCCTGCAAGATGTCGGCTTGATGAGTGGGACGTCTGCTTGGTCAAAATGGGATATTGTCTTGCCTGTGGGGATCTCTTTCTATACTTTCCAGACGATGAGCTACGTAATTGATGTTTATCGCCGAGAACTGACTCCGCTAAAGTCGTATTTTGATTACCTTTTCTACGTCTCTTTCTTCCCTCAGCTTGTCGCAGGTCCTATCGTTCGTGCCAAAGACTTTGTGCCACAGATCTATCAAAAGCCTTTGCTGACGAAAGCTCTCTATTCGGAGGCCTTGGCTTTGATCATAAGCGGTGTCTTCAAGAAAGCTATTATCTCCGACTACATCAGCTTTAACTTTGTTGATCGAGTCTTTGAGGCTCCGACGCTCTATACTGGTTTTGAAAACCTAATGGCAAGCTATGGTTATTCATTGCAAATCTATTGTGATTTCTCTGGTTACTCAGATATTGCCATCGGTATTGCTTTGCTGATGGGTTTTCGCTTTAATATAAACTTTGATTCTCCCTTCCAATCAACGAGTATTACCGAGTTTTGGAGACGTTGGCATATCTCGCTCTCTACTTGGTTGAAGGATTATCTCTATATCCCATTAGGGGGGAATAGAAAAGGAAGCTTGCGTACCTATCTGAACTTATTCATCACAATGCTTCTTGGTGGTCTTTGGCACGGAGCGGCAATGCGTTTTATCCTTTGGGGCGGAATGCACGGAGTGGCTTTAGCTATTCATAAGGCTTATCGCTCGCTCTTAGATAAGTTTGGCATTGCTACTGAGCAGGCTATTTCGAAGTCTTCTTGGAAGCTGTGGTTGCCTCGCTTTCTGACTTTCCACTTCGTAGTCTTTACTTTTATCTTCTTCCGTGCCGAGAGTATGGCAAGAGTAGGGGAGATGTTGGGACAGATTTGGAATAATTTCCACTTAGAGGTTGTCTTCCAGTTCATTGAGGGCTATCGTATTGTTTTCTTATTGATGCTTTTGGGTTATGTTTTGCATTTTATGGGCAAGAAACGAGAGGAGCAGTTCCGAAACTATATCGGAGCATCTTCTTTCTGGATGCAGGCTCTTATGCTGACAGCCCTTATTGTTTTAGTCATACAAATGCGTTCGGCAGATGTACAACCCTTTATCTACTTCCAGTTTTAAGGAAAGCCTGAATAGAATGAATGAGCTTGGACAGCAGTCCAAGCCTTTCTTTTTTCTACTTGATTATGATGGGAACGAAGGCTTTTGCCTCCCTTTAGATGAATTAGATGAGCGTAGTGGCTTGATGTTCTCAACAGAGGATTATCATTTCCCTCAAGAGCTTCCTCTTGCTCAAGGAGAAAAACCATTTATCAACAATATAAACATCGAGAGTTTTGCTCGCTATAAAAAGCGTTTTGATCTTGTACACAATGGAATAGAGCAGGGAAATAGCTTTTTGCTTAACCTCAGCCTGCGAACAGAGATAGGCTTATCAACAAGTATTGCACAGGTATTCCCTTATTGTCAAGCCCCTTACAAATTATATTTCCCTCATCGTTTTTTGTCCTTCTCACCCGAATGTTTTGTGCGAATTAAGGGGCAAGAAATTGCTACTTTTCCGATGAAAGGCACGATTGACGCTGATATAGAAAATGCTCAAGAGCTTTTGCTTAGCGACTACAAAGAGGGGTGTGAGCATTGTACGATTGTGGACTTAATGAGGAATGACTTGAATCAAGTGGCAACAGATGTCGCAGTCAAACGCTTTAAGTTCCTCTCGCTGATCCAAACGCTCAAGGGTAATATCTATCAGATGTCCAGCGAGGTGGTGGGCAAATTGCCTGATGATTGGCGGGGGCATATCGGCAGTATCTTTGAGCAACTTCTGCCTGCTGGCTCTATATCAGGAGCTCCAAAGCAGAAAACTTGCCAGCTTATCCGAGAAGCAGAGGACGAATGTGGACGAGGTTTTTATACAGGTGTTTGGGGTGTCTTTGATGGTTCAAACTTAGATTCGGCTGTGCTGATTCGCTTTATAGAGCAGGACGAAGATGGTAAGCTTTACTATCATTCAGGCGGTGGGATTACAATCAATAGTTCGGCTGAGGAAGAATATGCCGAATGCTTGAAGAAAATTTATCTGCCACTGACCTAAGCTTTTTATGATATAGTCAAATAGAGTTTTGATTACATCAACAAAGTCCTATTTCTAAAAGAAGTAGGACTTTTCTTTTTTTAATGCTTATCTTTGCTGTGTAAACTTAAACAACAGTATTTATATAAAATCTGATAGATAAAAACATAAAACAAATAGTTATGAGTTTAATGAAGGAACATCTTTCACATATTAGTCAAGCTAAAATAGCCATAATGCACGAGCTTAAAGAAGCTTATGAAAAGGGGTATATTACACTTGAAGAGGTGCGAGAGAGAATGATAGAAGAAGTTGGGCAGGTCAGCCCAGAAGAATATGCTCTAATGGAGCAGACTTATACCCCAACAGACGATCCTGAGGCTTGCCTTAACGAACGATTGGATTATATCAATCAGGTTTTTCAAGGCGAATGGTCTAATAGTTGTCCCGACTTGCCAGACGGACACCCTGTTAAAACTTATTACCTTGAGAACTCTGCCATTAAAGGGCTTATTGCTCAAATAAAAGTATTACTTGAAAAGACTTTTATCAAAAATCCTTGGCTTGAGCTTATAGAAAAGCTTCAGCAGGTAAAGATTCATTATTCTCGTAAGCAAAATCAACTTTATCCGCTTTTTGAGCGTAAGGGCTTTACGCATCCATCAACAACGATGTGGACTTATGACGACCTTAATAGAGATAATATCTCAGAGGCCTTGTGTCTGCTCAAGAGTGATGAAGTTGATGTCTTCTTGGAGCATATTCAGCAGTCAATCCCTAAAATCCTTGATTTGATAGACAAAGAGGAGCGTATCCTCTTGCCTACAGCTCTGGAGATGATGACTGAAGAAGAGTTCAAGACAATGCGTTCGGGCGATGATGAAATCGGCTATTGTCTTATCCCTAAGCCTATCGGATTCCGTCCTGAAGAAGTGAGTGAAGATGGTCGTGAGGCTAATCTTAATAGTTTTGGTGCTGAGCTTCAAGAGTTGATGAAGAAGTATGGTTATGGGACTTCGGCAAAAGGAGGCGAGCTTCTCAAGGTTGCGACAGGAGAGCTGAGCTTGGAGCAGATTAACCTGATCTATAAGCATATGCCTGTAGATTTAAGCTTCGTTGATGAACACGACCTTGTGAAGTTTTATACAGATACAAAGCATCGTGTCTTCCCTCGTAGTTCGGGGGTTATTGGGCGTGAGGTGCGTAACTGTCATCCGCCAAAGAGTGTCCATATTGTGGAGGAGATTATTGAGAAGTTCCGCTCAGGAGAGAAAGATGAGATTGAGTTTTGGATAAATAAACCCGATATCTTTATTTATATTTATTATGTTGCTGTTCGTGATGAAGAGGGGCGTTTTCGTGGCGTTTTGGAGATGATGCAGGACTGTACGCATATCCGTTCACTAAAGGGTTCTCAAGTTTTATTAAACTGGGAGCAAGAGAATAATGAAGCCAAAGCCAAAACAAAAGTTTCTGAGTCTATTGAGCTAACGCTTGATACGAAAATCTCTGAACTTATTGACTCAAAGCCAGTTCTTAAAAAAGAATTAAGCAAGATCAATCCAAAGTTTGAACTACTTCAAAATCCTGTAATGTATAAGCTTATGGGACGAAAGGCTAAGATTAAGGACTTGGCAGGTCGATCAGGTATGGATCCTGAAGAGTTGCTCAAGCAGGTTAAGGAGCTTTATGAAAGTTTATAGCCTATAGGATTGATTGTATTGAGACACTTCTAAAAGAGGTGTTCAAAAAGTCAAAAAGCTTCTCCCAAAAACTTATCTGAATGCCCCCAAAAACTCAAGTGAGTTTTTGGGGGCATTCAGATAATAATTCAAACTGTTTGTTAATGTGTTGATATATAAATGTTTGTGCTTGTTTTAGATAGTTGCTGTATTAATCGTAAGGATTTCAAGTTTAAGCCCCTATTTTGCCTTAAATAAAAGAGAGTCATTAAGGGGAATAAGCTTGTATAAGTCAAGATTATTGATGATAATCGAATTTATTAGCTTTTGAAGCGTTAATCTCCCAATAATTATTGTATATGATGATATATTTGTTTATATTTGTAAATAGTGATTTGGTACTACGAGGATTTCATTTTTGATAATGTTGCTTAATTTATCTTTTCCGCTGTGTTGAGTGTTTGAATATTGGGGGGAGATGATAAAAATAGTACCTTTGTACTCGGTTTTAAGAGAGAAAAATGAATATTAAAGTTCTTCAGTTAGGAAAATTTCATCCTATCAAAGGAGGAGTAGAAAAAGTAATGTTTACCTTTATGAGGGGGCTTTCGATGAGGAAGACCACTTGTGATATGCTTTGTGCTTCAGCCGATGATACTAAGGGAACTACTACATTAAGTCGTTATAGTAAGTTGATTAAGTCTAAGACATTCTTGAAAATGTATTCGACTACTATCTCGGTTAGAATGATTTGGCGTTTGCGTTTAATTGCCAATAAATATGATATTATTCATATTCATCATCCAGATCCTATGGCTGCTTTAGCTTTGTTTTTTTCTGCTTATAAGGGTAAAGTCGTATTACACTGGCATAGCGATATTCTTAAGCAAAAGGTTCTCCTAACTTTTTATCGACCTCTGCAAAAGTGGTTGATTAATAGGGCAGACCTAATCTTAGGGACGACGCCTGTATATGTGGCAGAAACGCCTTGTCTACATCACGTTCAGCATAAAGTTGATTACCTGCCAATAGGTGTTAGTGAGCGAAAGCCTGACGAGAAGTTGGTTGCGGAGTTGCGTAGTAAATATCCTGGAAAGAAAATAATCTTCTCTATGGGGCGTTTGGTAGAATATAAGGGGTTTGAATATCTTATTCATTCTGCAAAGTATTTGCCTGAAGATTATGTCGTTTTAATTGGAGGTAAAGGACCTGAATATGGGCATTTGCAAGAACTGGTTCAGGAACTTGAGGTTGAAGATAAGGTTAAAATTTTAGGTTTTATCCCTTCTAACTTAGAATCTGCCTATTATGGTGCTTGTGATGTCTTCTGTTTGTCTTCGGTAATGAAGACGGAAGCTTATGCTATTGTTCAAGTAGAGGCGATGTCGGCTGGAAAGCCTATTATTGCAACGAAGATTAAGGGGTCTGGTGTCCCTTGGGTTAATCACGATGGAGTCTCTGGTGTTAATGTAGAACCTCGTGATCCAAAAGCCATAGCGAAGGCTGCTCAATATATATGTTCTGATGAAGAGGTATATAATAAGTTCTCTAAAGGAGCGAAAGAGCGGTTTAGACAGTATTTTACACTCCCGAAGATGATGGATAATTTGGTTGCTTTTTACCAGAAAGTTCTGTCATAATGTATTTTATTTTTGAATTAGAAGGTTTTTATTTTGTTGAGGTTCGGTAATATTAGTGATTATATGGGACGTTTTTTTAAACGTAGTTTTGATTTTTTATTGGCTCTTTTTTCAATGATACTTTTTGCTCCATTGATTTTGCTTATAGCTATTTTGGTAAAATTGGAGGATCGTAAAGGGACTATCATTTATGCCCAAGAGAGAATTGGTTATAGAGGGAGAGCTTTTCAGCTCTATAAATTCCGCTCAATGCGAATGGATGCGGAAGGAGATGGTGTCCCTCAACTTTATCAAGGAGAGGACGATGATCCTCGTCTAACAAAAGTTGGTCGTTTTATTAGGGCTCATCACTTAGATGAATTTCCTCAGCTTTGGAATGTCTTGAAAGGCGAGATGTCTTTTGTTGGACCTCGTCCTGAGAGAAAGTTTTTTGTCGATCAGATTATCGCTCAGAACCCAGATTATGTAAAGCTATATGAACTCCGTCCAGGTTTATTTTCTTATGCAACATTGTATAATGGTTATACAGATACTATGGAGAAAATGCTACAACGCTTGGATTATGACTTGCAGTATCTAAAAGAACATTCTATATTTGTAGATATTAAGATTATATTTTTAACTTCTTTATCAATTATTTTTGGGAAGAAGTTTTAATCCACTAAACAAGGGAACAGATGAAAATAATATTATCACCTCTTAGGGGCATTGCTCTTTTATTAATTATAATGTTTGTTAGTAGTTGTACTACTCGTAAAACATTTACCTATTTACAGGACGTTGAGCTTGCTCGTACTTATGTAGCGTTTCAAGACTCTAAAGTCCTTGTTAGACCAGGAGACCGTATTAATGTACACGTATCAAGTGCCTTCCCTGAGCTTGCAGAGCCTCTGAATGGAGGTAGCTACAAGATGTTGATCCCTACAATGGGCGGAAAAAGCTCGCCAAGTACAACAGGAGAAATGGATGCCCGTGCCAAACAGATGGCAGGTTATTTAGTTGATGACTTGGGCTACATAGCAATGCCTGTCCTTGGAAAAATCAAAGTTAAAGACAAGACGCTCTCTGAGATCAAAAAGGTGATAACATCTGAAATAATTAAAGGTAAGCACCTCTCTGATCCGAGAGTGGAAGTTCGCTTTGCTAATTTCCAGATCTACTTGCTTGGAGCTATCAATAAGGGGGCTACTCAATCTAACACAGGAGCAGGCTCGTCGTCATCTACAGGTAATAGTTTCTTTACTCGCATTAATGGGATTGATGGAGGTGTTCTTCGTGTTTATGATAAAGATAAAATCAATATTCTTGAGGCGTTGTCTCTTTGTGGCGACTTAGGCGTAGAAGCTGAAATCAATAAAGTTAATATCATTCGTCAGAGAGCTAATCGCTATGTAACTTATCGCCTTAATCTAAAGAGTGCTGATATCTTTAGTTCTCCAGGTTTTTATTTACAGCAAGATGACATCATCTATGTTGAGTATCGTTATCGTGGTCAACACTCTGTTGATAGAGCTATGCAGTTGTCGGGTTATCTATTCTCTACAATCTCAACGCTCGTTTCAATCCTTACTTTACTTGCAATCTATAAAAAGTAAAAGCTATGCAAGATTCTAATGTACAATATGCTCCACAAGTTCAAGAGCAGGCTTCGGAAACAAATATCAATTTAATTGATATCTTCTTTTACCTCTTATCTAAGTGGTATTGGTTTCTCCTTTGTGTCGCCTTAGGGGTTGGTTTTATGTATTACAAATCAACAAAGCAACCTTATACTTATTCAAGTACGGTTACTGTTGTTATTAGAGACCCTTCTCAGCGTACCTCTATCAACTATGATTTGTATGCTTTTCGTCGTGCAAGAATAAATATTGAGAATGAACGCTTGCAGTTGCGTTCTCGTCTTGTAATAGCGAAGGCGCTTAAAGTCGTTGAGGCAGATAAGTCTTATGTTGTAAAAGATGGACTTCGTCCTGTTGAGCTGTATCTTAGTAGCCCTGTAAAAGTTTATTTTACAGATTCCTTAGATACTTATACTTCATTCATTGTAGAGTATAAGTCAGCTCATAGAGCTATCGTTAAGAGTTTGGACGGAGAGATACATAAAGAGGTTAAGTTTGGCATACCAGTGTCTTTTGGGGGACGTTGCTTTTATTTAGAGAATAGGGCTTCAAATAAGAATATGTGGAAGTATGGTGAAGTTAAAGTCACTGCTTATTCCCTTAAAGATTTAGCGGCAGCTTACCAATCTCGTCTAAGTATTGGTCAACCTGAAGGGCGTGCTACAGTTTTAGAATTGGTGATGACGGGTGGCTCTAAATTGAAGATTACAGCATTCTTGAATGCTCTTGTTGATGCATACAATGATGAAATGAGTAGCCTTCGTCGTCAGATAGCAGTCAATACATCTAATTTTATCAACGAGCGAATTGAAGCTTTGGATAAAGAACTTGATGATTTAGCTATCAAGGTAAATAAGTTTCAACGCTCAAGTGACTATATTAATCCTTCAACCGTTGCAGGCTCTTACGTTGAACGGGTTAAGTCTGGGGAGAACGATTTGATTGAGATTGAAGCACAGAAACAACTCTTGTCTTATCTGAATGTTTATTTGACTAAGACTCAGGTGAACGAATCTTTTCTTCCTGATAATTTTGGTATTAACGATCCTTCAATTAGTCCAAAGATTGCACAATATAATGAGTTGAAGGTTGTGAGAGATAAATGGTTTGAGAAAACTGGTGGACAACGAGATAACCCTCTTGTTCTTAAGTATGATCAAGCAATGGAAGAGGTTCAAAAGAGTATCAAACGTTCTGTTAATAGTTATCTTCAATCCTTAGATCTTAGGGCGAAAGAGATTGCTCGCCAAAGAGCAAAGGGGGTTAATAAAATGACCAATATCCCTGATAAGCAACGTCAATGGCTTGATATTGAGCGTCAGCAGATGATGAAAGAAACGCTTTATACACAGTTGCTTGCTAAGCGTGAGGAGAATACCTTATCTCAGAATGTACAAAGCGATAATGCTTATGTAATGGATTTTGATACAGGACCAAATCATCCGATAAGTCCTAATAGAACTCGTTCGGTTCTTATTGGTTTGATTTTGGGGATATTCTTTCCTGCGGTATACTTTATTTTATTGCTAATCTTAGATAATAAAGTTTACACACGTAAGGAGTTGCTTGACAGGATTAGTGTACCATTTCTTGGAGATGTCCCTCTTGGAGACACTAAGAAGAGTTTTGAGATTATTTCAAGGCAAGGTACAGACAAACTGACTGAGTCTTTCCGTGTCTTGAGAACGAATTTGCTCTTTATGACTGATGAAGGAGAGAAGATAAAGACTTTGATGTCTGTTTCTTTTGGTGAAGCTGCTGGTAAGACCTTTGTGATTTATAATTTAGCTCGTAGCTTGGCTTTCGCTGGGAAGAAAGTCTTGATTCTTGATATGGATATCCGTAAGTCAACAATCTCTAAGCGTTTGAAAGTAAAAGGGATTGGTTTGACAAACTGTTTGGTTGACCATACTCTTGATGTTAAGGAGCTTATTCGCAAAGACCCTAATTGTCTTAATATACATATTCTACCTTCAGGTTCGTCAGTGCCTAATCCTGCAGAACTTCTGATGAGTAAACGTCTTGATATGATTGTCAATAAGCTAAAGGAAGATTACGATTACGTCTTGATAGATTCTGTTCCATTTGGGGTTGTCGCTGATGCAAGTATCGTAAATCGCTTTGCAGATATGACGATGTTTGTTGTTCGCTCTGGAGTTCTTGATCGTCGTCTTCTTCCTGATTTGCAAGAACTTTATGAGGATAAGATCTTGAATAATATGTCTGTGGTGCTGAATGGCGTTGATGAAACTAAGAGTGCTTATGGTTATAGTGCAGGCTACGGATATGGTTATGGCTACGGCTACGGTTATGGCTACGGATATGGTTATGGTAATAAACAAAAGAAGAAAAAGAATTTCATATTCTTTTGATACTAAATCATTGATACTATCGCGATGAGCAAGCAGGCTTATCTAATTAAATAATGGACAAAGGAATGAGTTCTCTCGCGAGGGCTTGTTCCTTTGCCTTTTTGGGTAGGTCTTACCTCTTAGCATAAAGATTGGATAATCGTTGTGGCTAATGTTTAATTAGGGCATTAAGTAATGATAATAGATTAATATATCAACTGATGTTGGAGAAGCTTATATATAGAATTGCAGATCAATACATTGTTCTTCACACTCCTTCTCGTGAGCAAACATTTGAACTTTTAGAGAGCTATAAGCCTTTTGTTCAAGAATGCTTGCCAGAGGGGGAGGACTTCTTGCTTGAGGTTTGGGGAGATACACCAGCTTTAGGTGATGAGAAGAAATCTTTGTTGGAGGAAGCAAAGGAAGATTACTTTATGACCAAGCTGTTTAAGCTTGAGGATAAGTCTTTCCTTTTGGAGATGAAGTATTTCAAAGCTTCAGGTTTTGCTTTCTATTCCGAAAACTGGAGAGAGGTGCGTAGCTCTGTCTCTCTTGTAGATAGTGCTACGAAGCTATTGCTTGATCGTTTTATTATGATTGCTTTTGGTCTGGCGACAATTCCTTTAGGAATGCTGAAGGTTCACGCTTCGGTAACCGAACTCAATGGTCGAGCTTTAGTCTTTATGGGCGTAAGTGGTACAGGTAAGAGTACACATAGTCGCCTTTGGCGTGAGCATATTCAGGGTTGTACTTTGCTCAACGATGATGAACCTATTGTCCGCTTGATGCCTGATGGTAGTGTGCGTGTCTATGGTTGTCCTTGGAGTGGTAGTACGGATTGCTATAGAGATGAATGGGCTGAACTTGTAGCTTTTGTTCATCTGTATCAAGCTCCAGAAAACAAAATTAGCAAGCTCTCAGGGCGTCTTGCTTTTGACTCGTTATTCTCTTCGGTGGCTTCTATGCGAACGCTCTCAAAATTTAACCTGAAGCTTTTCGAAACGGTTGTTGATGTCTTGTCTAATGTTCCTTTGTATCGTTTGGATTGTCTTCCAAATCGAGAAGCTGTCGCATTAACTTATGGTTTGTTAAATGAATAAGGATTACAAAGCTCCCGAAATAGAGCAAAGGCAGGAGAAGATGGCTCATCATAACTTCGTCTATCTAACAGACGTTGCCGATATGATAGCAGGTGGGCATAAGGTCTTGATTACGGCTAAGGGCTGGAGTATGTTGCCTATGATTTGGGATAGTCGGGATAAGTTACTTTTAGCACCGCCCTCGGAGAATAGCTTTACTGTTGGGCGTTTGTTATTTGTTCGTCTAAGTTCTATGCGTTATATCCTTCATCGTTTGGAAGATGTAGATGGGGAGCGTCTTATCCTAAGAGGAGATGGCAATCCTTATCAGCGAGAAGAATGTGATCGGTCGGAAGTGATAGGCGAACTTATTGCGGTGGAACGTGCAGGAGAAATGATTATGCTGGGGTCTGAAGAATGGGATTATTATACTCGCTTTTGGCCAAAGAATGCTTTCTTGCGTCGTTGTTTGCTCTATGCCTATAAAAAGTTATTTATTCCTGCTAAGGCTTTATTCAAGAGGTAAATGCTCTTTTACCTTGTTTAATAGGAGCTTGTATCTAAAAGATGCAAGCTCTTTTTTATTGCTCAAATTTAATATGAGTTTAGCTCAACGCATTATTATTAATAAGTTGATACTTATATAATTTGCCTTTTAAGAGGTTGAATCAATTCATAATTCAGCATTTCGGAACGCCGAGAGGCAGTTCCGATTTGTGGTATTTGGGAAAGCTCGGAAAGTGACTGGGAAGAGTTAGAAAAGTTTTTGGGAAAACTTTTAGAAATTACTGGGAAAACTCAGATGAGTTTTCCCAGTAATTTTTTGACCTTAAAATAAGGGCTTGTATCTCCTTAATAGATAGTTTGTTACATAAAATAGTCTGAGATAGTTCCGATTTGTGGTACTTTTTCTAATGAAGGATAAAGAATTAATAATTAAGAGTTGGGATTCTATGCCTGTTTTTGTCAAAATAAAAAAACAAACCTCCGAATCTTAATCAGAAAAACCTCCCCATATAATAAATAGTATCACTATCTTTGCGGAGCAAAAATATCAATTAAAATAGAAAAATATGAAAAAGAAAATTTGGGCTTTTAGCCTAACAACATTATTGCTTGCTCTTGCTTCTTGTGAGCAAGCTCCGAAGGGAGACCTTCAGATTCACGGCATTCTGCCTCAAGGGGTTAGCTCTCAGGTTAAGTACGCTTACCTGCTTGATGACGACAATCAAGTTATTGATAGTGCCGAGATTAAGAATGGTGTCTTTGACTTTGATCGTCAGTCGGACGATAGTTTAAGGCTTGCCTCTATTGATGTTCCGCAGTCTTATAAGCTTCCTGTTATTTTGGAGAAGGGACGTATTGAAGCGGATTACAAGACCGGTTTGGTCTATGGTACGCCTCTGAATGATGCTTATAAGGAAATGGTTGCCAGCAGTATTGCCAGCAGTAAGCTTGTGCAAAAGCAAATTGATAGTATCTCGAAGTCCTCAATCAACAGCACTATTGTAGATAGAGAGATTTCCAAACTTATTTTCGAGACACAAGAACGAGATAAAGCTGAAATAGCTAAGTACCTTGTCAAGCACCCTAATAATGAAGTTGGAATCTTGGTGCTAAGAGAGCTTCTTGCTTTTGAGGGTATTACACGAGATGAAGTAATGTCTTGGCGAGCTATTGCTGGAGAGAAAGTGCTTCAAGATCGCTTCATTAAGGAGCGTTATGCTCGCTATGATAACGAGATGAAGACGCAGGAGGGGAGTGCCTTTGCCGACTTTGAGGGACTTACAACAGAGGGTAAGGCTACTCGCTTGAGCAACTATGCGGGCAAAGGTAAGTTTGTCTTGCTGGACTTTTGGGCAAGCTGGTGCGTGCCTTGTCGCTACGAATTGCCTAAGCTAAAGAAGATTTATAAGCAATACCACGCCAAAGGTTTGGAGATTGTTGGCGTTGCCGTCTCGGATAAGTTGGCAGATCATCAGCGTGCTGTAAAAGAAGAAGCATTAGAGTGGACACAGATTGTCAATGAAAAAGAGGCAATCAAGCTCTATGGTATTCGTACGATTCCTCAGCTGATACTTATTGCTCCTGATGGTAAGATTCTGCTTCGTGGACTAAATGCTGAAGAACTTGCAAAGGAACTTCCCAAATATATAAAATAGTTTTTGACCTTATAGCAAAAAGAGGCTGTACCAAGCGGTACAGCCTCTTTGCATATTATAGAACTTCTCGTAATACTTAGGACATCAGAACTTGCTCAACTCCTTCTCTAATCGTTGCAATAACGTGTGTCAAACCATTGGCGATAAACTTAACAGACAAGGCAAGTAGGATAACACCGAAGAACTTTCTTAGGATATAAGCTCCGCTATCTCCAAGTACACGCTCAATAGTATCCACAAATATTAAACCAAAATAGACAAGAATCATATTTAAGCAAATACTAATCGCAATGTTGAATGGAGCTAAGCCCTCACTCTTGAGCGTAAGCAATAGGGTAAAAGCTGCTGCCCCTGCAAAAAGAGGAAAGACTAAGGGGACAAAAGTAGCATTGGCAGAGGGACTGTCTTCTTTGAAGATTTCTAAACCAAAGACCATCTCAATAGCCATCACGAAAAGAATCATTCCCCCCGCAACACCGAAGGAATAGATGTCAATACTAAGTAAGCTTAGCAAGCCACTACCTAAAGTTAGGAAGATAAGCAAGACAATACCAGAGTAAATAGCTACTTGCTTAGGGTTAAATTTCTGTTTGCGAGCTTTCAATGAAAGGATTACAGGGATACAACCCAGTATATCAATCGTGAAAAATAGGGGGAAGAATGAGCGGTTGATCTCATCAAAACTAAACGTTCTAAAGTCAAGTAATTCTTTTAATGCGTCAAGCAGAACCATACGGATTAAATTGTTTTATTATTAATTTATACAAGGGGGCTTATTTTGCCCAATTTCGTCTCTAAAACAAAAGTACATATTTAGCTTTTATCTACCAACAAAGTCCTGTTATTTTCTGCCTTTTCGGGGAGAACTAAATGCTTCGTTCTCTCAAACCTTTGGGGAAAGTCGCCGTTTGGGACTAAAATATCTGTATTAATAGATCTGTTTCTTAAAAAAATACTGAGATTTTGTTCTGCTTAGCTTGCTTTATTGGCAAGATTATAGAGCTAAGTGCAAAAAAAACATTAACTTTGCAATCGTATGTATATTGAAATAAAGTAATTAAACATTAAATAAAATTAGTACAGAATGCAAAACAAAGGATTTGTAAGCTTTGTCACGGGAGCGTTAGCCGTGATTTGTGCCTATTATTTGTCATTCTCTTTCGTTACGAAACAGTATGATGATAAGGCTGAAGCTATGAAGCCCGCTCAGGCAAAAGCCTATTTGGACTCTATGGCAACGCAAAAGGTTTGGCTCGGTTATACCCTAAAACAAGCACGTAACCAACAGATTGGACTTGGTCTTGACCTCAAGGGAGGTATGAACGTTGTCCTTAAACTAAATGCAGGGGATTTGCTTAAAGCTCTTGCTAATGACCCTCAAAATCCAAACTTCTACAAGGCTATTGAGATCGCAAGTAATAGCGGAGCTGAAGGTGGCTTTATTGATGAGTTCGTTAGCGAGTACGAGAAGCTTGAACCACAAGCTAATCTTGCCGTTCTTTTTGGTAACGCAAGTTTGAGAGACCAAATCAACCCAAATACAAAGAAGTCGGAAGTCATCGCTCTTCTAAAGAAAGAGTACAACAGTGCTATTGACGCATCGTTTAATGTCTTGCGTACTCGTATTGACCGCTTTGGTGTCGTTGCTCCTAATTTGCAACGCCTTGAAGGGCAAGGTCGTATCTTGGTTGAGTTGCCAGGTATCAAAGAGCCAGAGCGTGTGCGTGAGTTGCTTTCTCGCTCAGCAAACCTTGAGTTTTGGCGTACTTATACTTACCCAGAGGTTATTGAAGACCTTCAACTAATCAATAGTCGTCTTAGCGAATTGCACAATGCTGAGCTTCCTCCTCTTGATACTGAAGGAATGGACAGCCTACAAATCGCTGAAGCTAAAGCTCAGCGTGCTGAACTTGAAGCAAGCCGAAACAACATCTTGTTCTCTAAGCTAAGAGTATCAAATGGTGGTGCTACGGTTGGTTATGCTAAGACTAAGGATAGAGATGCTGTTGATGCTTTGATCAAGGAAGCAAAAGAAAGACGTATTTTGCGTGATGATCTTGAGTTGCTTTGGGCTGCTAAGCCTTTTGAAGGTCAAGATGGTAAGGAAACTGACGAGTGGGCATTGTATGCTATCCACAGCAATCGTAGCCACACAGCAGACCTTTCTGGTGATGTAGTAACTAAGGCTAAGCAAGAAGTTGATAACTCTCGAGGACGTTCAGATGTTCACGTCTCTATGTCTATGAACTCTGCAGGAACGCAAACTTGGGCAAGATTGACTAAGGAAGCTGCTCCAAATCAGCGTCAGATTGCTGTAGTGCTTGACGGAGTTGTTTATTCTGCTCCAAGAGTAACAAATGAAATCACAGGCGGTGATTCTCAGATTACAGGTAACTTCACGATTGAAGAAGCACAAGACTTGGCAAACGTATTGAACTCTGGTAAAATGGAGACTACAATCGTTATTGAGCAAGAGAGCGTTGTTGGTCCTACGCTTGGTGCTGAATCTATCAAAGCTGGTGTGATCTCATTCGCAATCGCTCTTGTATTGCTAATGATCTATATGTGTATCGCTTATGGTCTTATCCCTGGAATGGTCGCAAATACTGCTTTGATTATCAATAGCTTCTTCACTCTTGGTATCTTGGCTTCATTCCACGCTGTACTTACGCTCTCTGGTATTGCCGGACTTGTTCTTACGCTTGGTATGGCTGTCGATGCGAACGTATTGATCAACGAGCGTATCAAGGAAGAGCTTCGCAAGGGTAAGGATATGACACGTTCTATCGCTGATGGTTATGGTAACGCATTCTCTGCGATTTTTGACTCTAACTTGACAACTATTATCACTGGTGCTGTCCTATTCTATTTCGGTACAGGTCCTATCCGTGGTTTCGCAACGACTTTGATTATTGGTCTTGTTGCTTCATTCATCACAGCTGTCTTCTTGACACGTATGATCTTTGAATGGTTGGATAAGAAGGGTTACTTGGCGAAGGTTACTTATGACACTAAGCTAACTCGCAACATTCTTGTTGATAACAATTACAACATTCTTGGTTCTCGTAAGAAAGGTTACATTATGCCTGCTGTTATCTTGCTTGCAGGTCTTGTAGCGACTTTCACTGTTGGCTTGAACAAGGGTATTGAGTTCTCAGGAGGACGTAACTACATTGTTAAGTTTGACCAAAAGGTTAATAACGATAAGGTGCGTGAGGCCTTGAAGCCAATGTTCGATGGTAAGCTTGTCTTGACTTCTATTGGTACAGACGGCGACCAACTTCGTATCTCTACAAACTATGGAGTTGAAGAGAATACAGAAGCTGTAGAGAAGGATATTAAGTCTAAGCTTTACAATGGTTTGAAGCCATTCTTCAAGGAAGAACCTGCAAGTGCTGATGCTTTTGAGAATACAGCTATTGTAAGTTCGCAAAAAGTTAGTGCAAGTATGTCATCAGACATCAAGCGTGGTGCTTTGATTGCGGTTGTTTTAGCTCTTCTATTTATGGCGGTTTATATCCTAATCCGTTTCCGTGATATTGCATTCTCTATCGGAGCCTTTGCTTCTGTTACGGTTACGACGTTCATTATCTTCTCAATCTATACATTGCTATGGAAGGTAATGCCATTTACAATGGAAGTAGATCAGAACTTCATCGCTGCGATTTTGGCGATCATCGGTTATGCGATTAACGACGTTGTGATTGTCTTTGACCGTATCCGTGAGGAAGTTCGCTTGTATCCAAATAGAGAGCGTGGCGAGGTAATCAACAACGCCCTTAACGCAACGCTTTCTCGTACCTTGAATACATCATTCACTACATTGCTTGTAATGTTGATCGTATTTGCTCTTGGTGGAGCGTCTATGCGTAGCTTTACATTTGTAATCTTGCTTGGTGTTATCTTCGGTACTTATTGTACGCTATTCGTTGCGACACCTATTGCTTACGAAGTGTACAAAGCACGTCAGAAGAAGTAATCTTTATTTCTTTCATATAATACAGCGAGCCTACTGCAATTTGCGGTAGGCTCGCTTTTTTTATGCTTGTTCCTTTTGTGAAAAATATCTATCTTTACTTTGTGAATTAAAAACAATATAAGTCTATGAAAATTAATTTACTAAAAGTGATTACATTATCTGCATTGTTCTGCGGTTTTGTCTTGCCGAACAATCAGCTGAAGGCTCAAGAAGAAGAGCAAAGTACTATTCAGGCGGTTGATACGCTTAATCGTTGGAGTTCTTTCCCAGAGGGCAATGATGCTTTGATGAGGTATTTAGCAAAACAGAGTTCTTATGCCAATTATCCTGTTGATGCTTGGGACGATGGTGCTGAGGGACGTGTTATCGTTGTTGCAGAGATTCAAGAAGACGGAAGCCTTGATAAGGTGCGTGTCTTGAAAAAGGTGCATCCAGCCTTGGCCAAAGCAGCGATCAAAACCATTAAAGCAATGCCTCGCTGGATTCCTGCTCTTAGAGATGGTAAAGCAGTCAAGGAGCTTCGAAGTTTTGTTGTTAGGTATAATCGTCCATATCGTAAGTATCTCTTTCACCCAGCACATACGCCTGCAATGTTTCCTGGGGAAGGGTTAGTAGATTATATCTCTAAGCATCTTAAGTATCCCAAAGATGTAATCAAGTTAGGGGTTAAAGCACGTGTCCTTGTTCAGTTCTGTATACTTGAAGATGGTAAGGTCGCTGACATCAAGATTCTTAAGGGTTTTCATCCTATTTTTGATGATAGAGTTGTTGATTTAGTCAAGAGAATGCCTCGTTGGATACCAGCGAAGTTGAAGGACGGCACACCTATCCCAAGTCTGTTTACACTTCCAGTTGTTTTTAGAAGCGATGGATATACCCCTCAACAATACTATTATTAGTTTTTGCTTTGGCAAATTTGATGAGCTATCTCTGCTTGTTTACAGTCAATAAACCCAAATTTATTGAGCATACAAGGTCTTATTTTCTAAAAAATACCACAAATCCGAACACCCGCAGGGTGTTTTATCCAACACACTCTCTATTAGCAAGATACAAACCCTCATTTTAAGGGTAAAAAATGACTGGGAAAACTCATTTGAGTTTTCCCAGTCATTTCTAAAAGTTTTCCCAAAAACTTTTTTGACTTTTCCCAATCACTTTTCCAACTTATCCAAATACGACAAATCGGAACTCCTTAATTTGAGCGAAAATTTAGTCTTATTAAAATAAATTACTATCTTTGTGCGTGGTAATAATTAGAAAACATTCTAAAAAAACAAAAATGAACAAATTAGAACCCCTAAGCAACGGTAGGAAAACCCTCGTTGGTGTACAGTATCTCTTTGTCGCCTTCGGTGCTACCGTCCTCGTGCCTCTTCTTGTGGGACTTGACCCCTCGACGGCATTATTCTCTGCTGGTATCGGCACATTAATCTTCCATCTTGTAACGAAAGGGCAAGTCCCTATCTTTTTGGGCAGTAGCTTCGCTTTCATCGCTCCTATAATAAGTGCAACAGAATCTTATGGATTATCTGGTGCACTTTTTGGTTTAATAGGGGTGGCTGCCGTGTATATCTTGATGTCATTCTTGATCCGCTCTTTCGGATTGAGATTTATTAAGAAGCTGTTTCCACCAATCGTCATCGGACCTATCATTATGCTGATTGGCTTGTCGCTCTCAGGAGCTGCGGTTAATATGGCTAAGAATAACTGGGTACTTGCGATTGCTTCGCTTGCAACGGCGATCGTCGTAACGCTTTATGCCAAAGGTATCTTCAAGCTTATCCCAATCTTCTGTGGTATCATCGTTGGTTACCTTTTGGATTTAGCCTTCTTTGACGTAGATTTGACACGTGTGGCAGAGGCTGATTGGTTTGCTTTCCCTAAGCTTATCCTCCCAACGCTGGATACTTTCAGCTGGCAACCAGTCCTCTTTATGATACCTGTTGCTATTGCTCCTGTGATTGAGCATATCGGTGATGTCTATGTGGTAAATACGGTAACGGGCAAGGACTTCACTCGCCACCCCGGTTTGCACAGAACGATGCTTGGTGATGGCTTGGCTTGTCTCTTTGCTTCGCTCGTAGGTGCTCCTCCTGTTACGACTTATTCTGAGGTAACGGGTGCGATGTCGCTCACTAAGGTTACTGACCCTAAGGTTTTCCGTATCGCAGCTGTAACGGGTATTATCTTCTCTATGATTGGTAAGGTGAGTGCTTTGTTGCAAACAATCAACCAAGCAGTACTTGGTGGTATTATGCTTCTGCTCTTCGGTACGATCGCAGGTGCAGGTATCTCAAACCTACTTAATAGTAAGGTAAACTTTGCCAGTGCAAGAAACGTTGTGATTATCTCGGTAACGCTAACGACAGGTATCGGTGGAGCTATCTTCGAGTTTGGAGGCTTCAAGCTTGCAGGTATCGGTCTCTCGGCAATGGTTGCTGTGATCCTTAACCTTATCTTGCCTGAAACGGCTGAAGATAAGCAACTAACAAAAGATCAAATTAATTAAGAGTTATAACTTTTCAGACTCAATTACTCTTTAAGCACGCCCCACCCCGTCAGGCAAGCCTGCCACCCCTCCGTGGTAGAACTTTGCACGGGGACTTTGAATAGACTCTAAAAACAGCTATTATTGCTTCATTTTGACGCTTCGACAGGCTCAGCGACCGAAGACTTAATGACCGAGTCTACACTAAAAGTTAATTATGCAAAACTCTACCGTGGGAGGGGTGTCCCAAAGGGAAGGGGTGGGGCGAAGAAGTAAGATCGGATTATTTCTTGCTCAGAGTTCACAAACAAAATAGAACATAGAAATATATTATTTTATTTATCATCAAATTTAACAGTAATAGTTCAGATGAAAAAAGTTTTTCTTTTCGTAGCTCTAATGGCTACATTCGTATTCGCTCAGGTAACAAAGGCTCAGAATGTCCAAGTACTTTACGACTTCGGTAGTGAAGTATATGAGGACGGCAAATTGCCAAGTGCGAACCCTTCTCTTTTGACTACAGTAGAAAAGTTCAAGGCTGATAAGCACGGTAGTACATTCTTCTTCATTGATATGAAGTACAAGGATACAGGCGTTCAAGAAGCTTATTGGGAGATCTCTCGTAACCTTAACTTCTGGAAAGCTCCAATCGACCTACACCTTGAGTATAATGGTGGTTTGAGCAACAAGTTCTCGTTCAACAACGCTTTCTTGATTGGTGCGAGCTACTCATACAACGCTCCTGATTACTCTTATGGTTTCACGCTAACGCCTTCGTATAAGTACATCGCTAAGATTGACAACCCACACACTGCTCAGCTGACAGGTGTATGGTATGCTAACTTTGTAGAGGGCTTCATCTCTTTCAATGGTTTCTTTGACCTTTGGGGACAAGACTTTGGTCAAGGCAACAAGTTGGTTTTCCTTTCTCAACCACAAGTTTGGTTTAACCTAAACAAGGTTAAAGGCATTCCTTCAGACCTTAACCTAAGTGTTGGTGGTGAGCTTGAGATTAGCAACAACTTCCCATTCGCTCACAAGGATTCGTTCTACGCAGTTCCTCGCTTGGGTATCAAGTACACGCTATAGTTTAGACAAACTATCATATATAGTCAAGAGGCTTTGTTTAGCAGAGCCTCTTGATAATTTTTTTTCCATCTCACAACAAAAAATTATTTCATTACAAACATCGTAAAACACACTAACGAAATGACATTTTTAGACAAGTTTCTTTCTACTTTAGGTTTTGTCAAAGGCAAACACAACGTTCGTACGGAACTTATTGCAGGTCTGACTACATTCCTAACAATGTGCTACATCTTGGCGGTAAACCCAGACATCTTGGCTTCTACAGGTATGGATAAGGGTGCGGTTTTCACAGCTACAGCTCTTGCTTCTTTCCTTGGAACGGCAGTGATTGCTTTCTGGGCTAAGTTGCCTTTCGCTCAAGCTCCAAGTATGGGTATTAACGCATTCTTTGCTTTCACGCTTGTGGCAGGAATGGGTTATTCTTGGCAAACTGCTTTGGCAGCCGTTTTCGTTGAAGGTATCGTCTTCATCTTGCTAACAATCTTTAATATCCGTGAGCAGATTATCAACTGTATTCCAGTGAACTTGCGTTATGCTATTTCTGTGGGTATTGGTATGTTCATTGCCTTTATCGGACTGAAGAATGCAGGAATTATCGTAGGCTTTCAGCCAACGCTTGTAACGCTTGGAGCCTTCAACGCTACAGCGATCTTGGCTTGTGTTGCGATTATCCTTTCAGCTGTTTTGGTTGTGCTTAAAGTTCGTGGGGCTTTGTTCTATGGTATCATCATCTCTACGCTTATTGGTATTCCAATGGGTGTAACGGTTATTCCAGAGAATTTCTTCCCTGTTTCTGAACCACAATCTTTAGCTCCTACCTTCTTGCAGTTTGATTTCTCTCAACTTTTAGACCCTAATATCTTGATGACGGTCTTTGCTCTTGTATTTATGGATATCTTCAATACGATTGGTACGCTGATTGGAGCTGCTGCAGGTACAGAGATGATGGACGAAAAAGGGAATGTGAAGAACATTAAGCCAGCGATGATGGCAGATGCTGTAGCTACTTCTGCAGGTGCGATCCTTGGTACTTCTACCGTAACGACATTTATTGAAAGTGGTGCTGGTATCTCTGCTGGTGGTCGTACAGGTCTTACTTCGTTTACTACGGCAGTTCTTTTCTTGCTGTCACTTTTCCTTTCGCCTCTATTCTTGCTAATCCCTTCGGCAGCAACAACGGGTGCTTTGGTGCTTGTCGGAGTCTTTATGCTTAAGGCAATCGAGAATGTGGACTTGCACGATATTTCAGAAGCTCTTCCAAGCTTTATTACAGTTTTGACTATGGTCTTGACTTACAACATTGCCGAAGGTATGTCTCTTGGTATGATTTCTTATACTTTGATTAAGTTGCTTAGTGGTAAGTGGCGTGAAGTAAACATTACGCTTTACATCGTTACCTTGCTTCTAATCTTACGCTACGTCTTCCAATAGACTTCAGCTCATACAATAATGATAGGGTATGCCTTCAATGGCATACCCTATTTTTTTGCCCTTTTCAAAAAGCTAAATCAAAGAAAATTAGTATCTTAGTGTCAATGCTGAATCTAAGACTTTTTCTCTAAGAAAATCGTCAAGGATTAGAATTGTTGATACATAAAACGAATATTAACTTTAAGTGTACAAGTAAATCATAATGACAGAAAGAATTTTAGAAATCCATCGTAAGGTTCAGATAATAAATGAACTAAAAAGAATTTCTATCTATATCAATGGCAAACAAGTTGATACTATTGGAGATGGCGAAGTTGTGCAATTTGAAATTGATAGTGAGGGCTGTGAGGTCTATGCCAAAATTGGTTGGTGTAAGACCAAGCCCCTGAAGATTACAGCTGATGATGGTGATGTCGTCCTCTTAGACTTAGGCTGTATTGTCTCAGGTTGGCCTCTCTATCTATTTTTATTATTGTTAATAAGCTTTTCCCTAATTTTCCAATCACTATGTTTTATACCCTTATCTTGTTTGCCTTGGATTTGGTATGCTTTCTTTCAACCTTCTAAATATCTTTATCTGAAGAAAAAAGAGGCATAAGTTATCGTCTTCGTGTATGATGAACCTTGTTAAATAAGTCCTTAATAAGTACCGAAAGGAGAAAGCTCTTTATTAAGTAAGTAGAAATGCTTATTTTTGTAGTTTGAAGAGTTTTAGAGAAAAATAAAAACGAAAATATATAAATAGATGAACATATCTTATCAATGGCTAAAGGAATATCTGCCTACTTCGCTCTCAAGTGAAGAAGTGGCAGAGGCATTGACTTCTATCGGTCTGGAGACAGGCGGAATAGAGAAGCACGAATCAATAGAAGGTGGTCTGCAAGGTCTTGTGATTGGCGAGGTCTTGACTTGCGTGCCTCACGAAAACTCTGATCACTTGCACGTTACAAGCGTTTCTATTGGCGAAGGCGAACCTTTGCAAATCGTCTGTGGAGCGTCTAACGTTAAGGCAGGTGTTGCTGTCGTTGTTGCGACTATCGGTACGGTTCTTGGTTCGGGAGATGATACTTTTACCATCAAAAAGAGTAAGATACGTGGTGTAGAGAGCTTCGGAATGCTCTGTGGCGAAACGGAGATTGGCGTTGGCACAGATGATAGCGGTATCATCTTGATTGATAAAGATAGCGTTCGTATTGGTATGCCTGCTGCTGAATACTTTGACGTTAAGACGGACGAAGTGCTTGAAGTGGACTTGACACCTAATAGAGTTGATGCAAGTTCGCATTTTGGTGTCGCTCGTGACTTGGCAGCTTATGAAACGCAAAATGTTGCTCCTATCAAGGCTACATTACCTGAAGTTTCGCTAAAAGCCGAAGGAGAATGCCCAATAGATATTAAAGTTACAGCTAAGGCTGATGAGGTGGTTCGCTTCCAAGGTTTAGTTATTAGAGGCGTAGAAGTCAAGGAAAGCCCAGAGTGGTTGCGTTTCCGTTTGGAAGCTATTGGTCTGCGTCCGATTAATAACGTTGTAGATATTACGAACTATGTCTTGCACGAAGTGGGACAGCCTCTGCACGCTTACGATCTAAAAGAAGCTAAAGGCGGTCTGACGGTTGGCTTTGCTCAAGAGGGCGAAAAGATGACAATGCTTGATGATGTAGAGCGTAGCTTGACAGACAAAGACTTAGTCATCGCAGACGGCAATGGTCGTCCGCTATGTGTCGCTGGTGTTATGGGCGGACAAGTAGGTGGAACGCACGAAGATACAAGAGATATTTTCTTAGAGTCAGCGAACTTTAACGCCAGCCTTGTACGTCGCTCGGCTCGTCGTTTGGGACTTTCTACGGACTCTTCTTTCCGCTTTGAGCGTGGTCTTGATGCCAATGCTACGGAATGGGCATTGCTTCGTGCTACTTCAATGATTTTGGAGCTTTGCCCTAATGCACGTGTTGAGGGCGGTATCTTTGATCATTATCCCGAAAAACAAGAAAATTATCAAGTAGAGCTTTCGCTCTCTCGTATGGATAAGCTTATCGGGAAAGTTATTCCACGCAATGAAGTGGAGCGTATCCTTGAAAGCCTTGATATTAAGATTGTAGCTAAGACAAGCGAAGACCTTTGGTCTCTTGAAGTGCCACGCTATCGCATTGATGTAACAAGAGACGTGGACGTTATCGAGGACGTAATGCGTATCTATGGTTACAATAATGTAGAGTTAAGCGGTTATGTACACGCTAATCTAAGTACACAGACAGAAGTTGACCGCTCATATCGCCGTCGTATAATGCTTAGCGAACAGCTAACAGGGGCAGGTTACTCTGAAATTTTGAACAACTCACTTTCGGCAGAAGCTTTCTATGAAGGACTAAGTTCGTATCCAGAGGCTAAGCTTGTTCGCCTAATGAATCCTCTTAGTGCCGAACTAAGTGTAATGCGTCAGACATTGCTTTTCGGAGGTTTGCAGAGTATTAGCCGTAACCTTCGCCGTCAGCAGAAGTCATTCTCATTCTACGAATGGGGTAATTGTTATGAGTTTAATGCTCCAAAAGAGGGCGAAGAAGCTCAAATGAAGCATTACAAAGAGACACAACGCTTAGGTATTTGGCTTGCAGGAATGCGAGTGAGCAACAGCTGGGCTGCAAAAGATGAAGAGGTTTCTCCATTTGAGTTGAAAGCACAAGTTGAGCATATCTTTGCTCGCCTTGGACTTAAGCTGTCAAGCCTTAAGCTACAGCAAGTAGATGATATTGACATCTTTGCTGGTAAGGCCTTGCTTATTACTACGCACGGAGGGGCAGAGCTTGTTCGCCTTGGACAGGTCAAGAAAGCGATTGCTCGCAAGCACGAAATTGATGTGCCTGTTTTCTTTGCCGAATTGATTTGGGATAACTTGCAACGTGAGTGCGAAAGAGCTAAGATTACGATTGACGAGCTGTCTAAGTTCCCTGTCGTAAAGCGAGACCTCTCTCTGCTATTAGACAAGACTATTCCTTTTGCTGAGGTTGAAGCGATTGCCAAGAAGTGTGGCAAGAAACTGCTCAAAGGCTGTGAACTATTTGACGTTTACGAAGGCAAGAACCTCCCAGAGGGTAAGAAGAGTTATGCTGTTTCTTTCTACTTGCAGGATACAGAGGCTACGATGAGCGACAAGCAGATTGATGCTATTATGACGAAAATCCAAAAAACGGCTCAGAAACAGCTTGGAGCAGAGCTTCGTTAATGAAGAATTAATGGTTAAGAATTAATAATTATAGCTTTAATAGAAGCAATAACAAAATAGAATAAGATAAGAAAATGGGAAGAGCGTTTGAATATCGCAAAGCAAGAAAGATGAAGCGTTGGGGCAATATGGCTCGTGTCTTCACAAAGTTAGGTAAGGAAATCACAATGGCAGCGAAAGCTGGGGGGGCAGACCCTGAGACAAATCCTCGTCTGCGTGTCCTAATCCAAACGGCAAAGAAAGAGAATATGCCTAAGGATAACGTTGAGCGTGCCATCAAGAAAGCTACAAGTAAGGACTTTTCTGACTATAAGGAGATGAATTACGAAGGCTATGGTCCTTATGGTATTGCGATTTTTGTTGAGACAGCAACGGATAATACGACGAGAACAGTGGCTAACGTTCGTAGCTACTTCAACAAAGCAGGCGGTAGCCTTGGTACATCTGGTAGCCTTGAGTTTTTGTTTGACCACAAATGCTTGTTCCATATTGTCAAGAAAGAGGATATGGACTTAGAAGAGCTTGAACTTGAATTGATCGACTACGGCGTGGACGAAATCGAAGAAGATGAGAATGAAGTAATCCTTTATGGAGAGTTCTCTCAAAACTCTGCAATTCAGTCTTACCTTGAGGAGGTTGGCTATGAGATTAGTTCTGTAGAGTTTGTTCGTATCCCTAACGACACGAAGGCCGTTACAGAAGAGCAACGTGTTCAGCTTCAGAAGCTCATTGATAAGCTTGAAGATGATGAAGATGTACAGAATGTCTTCACGAATATCAAGGAAGAAGGCGACGAGGAGTAGGCAAAGCCTCAAGCCTAAAGGTGAGCTATAGATTATTTCCCTTTGGAAGAGACGGCTTTCTTGATGTAAAAGAAGGGCCATCTCTTCCGAAGTTTTTTTGTCTAATTACTAAAAAGTAAAAGGAGTTTCCCTATGGAAGAAACGAAAGAACAAGAGCAGAAGTCAATGTCGGTGAGGAAGTTTATAATGTATAAGCTTCACGAGATATTTGATTTGTCGGAAGATAAGGAAAACGAAAGAGCTACGATTGAGATTCTGCGAGAAGAAGTAGATTTCCGTGGTGCTAAGATGTGGGTCTTGATTTTTGCAATTATGATTGCCTCACTCGGTCTGAATCTAAACTCTACGGCTGTTGTCATCGGAGCGATGTTAATCTCCCCCCTAATGAGTCCGATTGTTGGCTTTGGCTTGGGGCTGGGGATTTTGGACTTTGAGCTGATTAAGCGTTCGCTTCGTAGCCTTGGTCTGATGACCTTTATTGGTGTGTTTACGGCGATGATTTACTTTTACCTCTCGCCTTTAGATAAGGCTCAGAGCGAACTTCTTGCACGTACGCAACCCACGATTTATGATGTGCTGATTGCTTTCGTTGGGGGAGCTGCTGGTATCCTTGCCAATAGTACGAAGAATAAGGGGAACATCATCACAGGAGTAGCCATCGCAACGGCTTTGATGCCACCTCTCTGTACGGCTGGTTATGGCTTAGCCACGTGGCAACTGAATTACTTTGCAGGGGCGTTTTACCTCTATTTTATCAATAGCTTGTTTATCGGACTCGCTACTTTCCTTATGGTGAGGATAATGAGATTTCCGAAGAAGCTCTTTGTAGATGTGGACAAAGCCAAAAGGGTTGGTCGTATCGTTTCAATTATTGCCGTCTGTACGATTGTGCCAAGTGTGTACTTTGGCTTTGCTTTGATTAGGGAAACCGTTTACGAAGAGGGGGTAAAGAGCTTTGTTGAAGAGCATCTAAATACGCTTAGCAACCAAGTCGTCAAGGAAAACTTAATTGATACCGAAGATGGGCAGATCTTAGAGGTTGTTTTGCTTGGTCAGGAAGTCCCTCAGTCTTATATTGATAGTATTCAAAGCTTAATGCCAAATTATGGTTTGGAGAATGTAAGACTTGTTTTGAAGCAAGGCTTTAATACGCAGGTTATCCACGAGCGAAATCAAGAGCTAAACGTTACGGAGCTAAAGAATGTCTTGCTTAATGATTTGTACGAGAACTCTAATCAGATGATTCGTCAGCAGGCAATCAAGATTGATTCACTTCAGACGCTCCTCAAAGTCAAGGAAGAACCTATAAAGAAGTACGAAGAGGTTAAGCTGGAAGTGGGGCAGTTATTCCCTCAGATCGAGAATATCTGTTTTACGGCTATTAAATCAGGAGAGAATGGCTCTAAAGTTAAGTATGTCTATGCTATTGTGGAGATTAAGGGGGCTAAGGTAAAGGCTCGTCGCTCTCGCCGTTCGCAAGTGACGGAGCTTCACAAAGACGAATATAATCGCTTGAAGACTTGGCTTCGTGCTCGTCTGAAAGTTGATGAGGTGAGGGTGGTTTATGACCACTAATTAAGTAGGGGAGCGAATCTCCCTTGGTAGATCTAAAAAGAATGAGGGCGTGCCACGAAAAGCACGCCCTCATTCTTTTTTAAGTAAATGCTAAGCTAATGCGGTTTATTTACCTTGAGGGCGACTTTTGGTTTGACAGCCTCTTTTATCTTTACATAGTAGCTTTGAACACCAAAATGCTCACGCATTTTGACCCTCGGTTGGTGCGACCGACAGCGGAGGCACAGGGGGCGCAGACCCTTTTATGTGTTGCAAATTAACAAAGAACAGCAAAATGCAGGAGCATTTTGACCCTCGCCGGGAGGCGTTCTGATTTGTGTTATTTGGAAGAGTTTGGAAAGTGTTTGGGAAGAGTCAGAAAAGTTTTTGGGAAAACTTTTAGAAATGACTGGGAAAACTCATTTGAGTTTTCCCAGTCATTTTTTGCCCTTAAAATGAGGACTTGTATCTCCTTAATAGAGAGAGTATTGGGTAAAACACCCTGCGGGTGTTCTGATTTGTGGTATTTGGGCTAATTAAGAATGAGACATTAAGAGTTCAGAATTAAGATTTTCTGACTTGTGATAGTTTCTTTAATCTATTTCTTTTTATATTAGATGTGATGGAAATAATGATGATAAGCCTTATATTTATCTACTTATTTGTATCTTTGTAAGTCTTTATTTATAAGGAGGATATGGTTTTTATAATGGGATTAATTATGCTTAAAATTATAGTGTTGTAATGGTGAAAGATTTTTTGAGAAACTTTGAGGGGTATGTTTTGCGATTAAGGAGCTTATTATATCTTTCGTTTTATGTCTTTTTCTTGGAACTTTTTTTGAATTTTAAGAGCTTACTATTGAATGGTTTTTGTAGTTTTACAGGGCGAAATGTTTGGCCTTCATCTTTTGCATCGCTCTTTTGGGCTGTACTGCCTGTTTTAATAATTGCTCTTTTCCCTTGGGGACGAATTAGGAAGTGGCTTGTCTTTATTTGTCTATCCATTATTAGTGTCGCTTTTATTGCGGAGAGCTATATCATAGCGACTTATCTAAGTCCTTTCTCTGATAGTATTGCTCTTGCAATCCTTGAAACCAATATAGAGGAAAGTTTGGGGTTCTTCAAGGCAATAAACTTATCTCCATCATTCTTTCTGTCGCTTGCCTATCTGATTTTAATTGTAGGACTAACCTATCTCTTGAGGAAGCAGTTACAGAAGCGTGGCAATGAGCATCGCAAAAGCTTGTATCTCGTTTTTTTGCTCGTTGTTATTCCAATGCTCTACCCAAGTGTGGTATGGGATAGTATTAAGGTTACACTCAAGAAAGGATTCCCTGAATACAATAAGATGTCTCCTTTTGAACGAATTTATTGGGGTATTAAGATTTATCAGAATGAGGTTGATGATATGAGACACGTTTTGCAAAAGATTAATAATCAGCCAGTAGGGGATTTGTTGATTAATCAAGATTTAGGGAAGCATTCGCTGATATTGATACAAGGAGAATCCTTGAATCGCAATTATATGTCTTGCTATGGCTATCCACTGAATACGACACCACGGCTGAACGCCCTTATTCAAGAGGGAGGTTTGTACCTTTTCAAAGATGTCCTTGCTCCCTCGGCTCACACTTCAGGCTCATTGCCTAAGGTTTATAGTTTTTACCTCAATGGAGAAGAACCGTCTAAACGTAAGCAATGGTTTCAGACGCATACAATTTTTAGTGTTCTTAATGAAGTGGGGTATCATACGCATTGGCTAAGCAATCAAGAGCAAATAGGTCTTTATCTCAACTCTATTGCTGCAATGAGCTATCTCTGTAAGACAAGAAATTATATTCGCCATTCAACATCAAGAGATTGGTGGACGAAGAAGACAAACTATGATGGGGCATTGCTTAACCAACTGGTCGGTAGGGCGGATTTCAAGGCAGATAAGTTTTTTGAACTCATTCATCTGATGGGAAGCCACGCAGAGTTCTCCGATCGTTATCCTAAGTCGTTTGAAAAGTTTACAGCTAAGCATATTTTAGATGAGAAACTTAGTGATAGACAAAAGAAGATAAGAGCAAATTATCTTAATAGTATTTTGTATAACGATTATATTGTTTCGGAGATTATTAAGCATTATGCTAATGAAGAGACTATTATTGTTTATTTTTCAGACCATGGCTTTACGGTTTTTGATGATGATAAAAGACCGAACTTCTGTGGACATTCCTACAAAGGAGGTGGAATTGAGATACCGTTTATGATTTATCTTAGTCCGAAGATGAAGCAGGCTTATCCTCATTTAGTTAAGCTTATCAGGCAAGCTCAAGATAAACCGTTTATGATTGATGCTTTCCCAGAGTCTATGATGGGTCTGCTCGGTATAACTTCTGAAAAGTATCATCGTCCTAAAACGAATATTTTTTCCTCTGATTATAATGTTCATCGTTCACGAATTACAGAGTATTAATCGGGGGCTATCAAATACTTTTTTGTATCTTTGTGAATTAGAAGAAAATAATTGTTTAAGATTAAAATATAAAATGGAATTAGAAGCAAAATATAGTGCCAAAAATGTAGAAACAAAATGGTATAAGTATTGGCAAGAGCATAAGCTCTTTCATTCAGAGCCTGACGAACGTCAGCCTTATACAATGGTTATCCCTCCACCAAACGTAACGGGGGTACTACATATGGGACATATGCTCAACAATACCATTCAAGATATTCTTGTGCGTCGTGCCAGAATGAAAGGCTTTAATGTTTGTTGGGTACCAGGGACTGACCACGCTTCTATCGCAACAGAAGCTAAAGTTGTGGCTCGTTTGGCAGAAAAAGGCATTAAGAAAACAGACCTTAGCCGTGAGGAATTCTTGTCGCACGCTTGGGATTGGACTCGTGAGCATGGTGGCATTATCCTCGAACAGCTCAAGGGCTTAGGAGCTTCTTGCGACTGGGAACGCACTGCTTTCACAATGGACGACAAGCGTAGCGAAAGCGTGATTGATGTCTTCGTTGATTTGTACAACAAAGGCTTAATCTATCGTGGCGTACGTGTCGTAAACTGGGATCCTAAGGCTTTGACGGCTCTTAGTGATGAAGAAGTTATCTATAAGGAGCAACAAGGTAAACTTTATTATTTGCGTTATTTCGTTGAGGGAGAAGACCGTTACGTGGTTGTCGCAACGACTCGTCCTGAAACGATTATGGGTGATACTGCCGTATGTATCAACCCTAACGACGAGCGTTACCACGACCTCAAGGGTAAGCGTTTGATTGTACCTCTTGTTGGTCGCTCTGTGCCTGTGATTGAAGATGAATACGTGGACTTAGAGTTCGGTACAGGTTGCTTGAAGGTTACGCCAGCTCACGACGTGAATGACTATATGCTCGGAGAGAAACATCAGCTTGAGAGCATTGATATTTTCAACGATGATGCTACGCTTAACGAACACGGAGGTGCATACAAGGGAATGGATCGCTTTGATGTCCGTAAGCAAATCGTCAAAGACCTTGAGGAAGCAGGTCTAATGGAGCAAGTTGAGAACTATACCAACAAGGTTGGGCATAGTGAAAGAACGGACGCTGTCATTGAGCCTAAGCTCTCTATGCAGTGGTTCTTGAAGATGGAAGACCTTGCCAAGCCTGCTCTTGAAGCGGTAATGAGCGATGAAGTTCAGCTCTATCCTGCAAAGTTTAAGAATACTTATCGCCACTGGATGGAGAACGTTAAGGACTGGTGCGTAAGCCGTCAGCTTTGGTGGGGACACAGAATCCCTGCTTATTACTTGCCAAATGGACAAGTGGTTGTAGCAAATTCGGACGAAGAAGCTCTGAAACTTGCACAAAAGCAAGATGCAAACTTAACGCTTGCTGACCTTAGACAAGATGAAGACTGCTTGGATACTTGGTTCTCTTCTTGGCTATGGCCAATCAGCGTTTTCTCTTCAGTTCTTGGAGAAGAAAGCGAAGAATTAAACTATTATTATCCAACGGCTGACCTCGTAACGGGTCCAGATATTCTATTTTTCTGGGTGGCTCGTATGATTATTGCGGGTTATGAGTTCAAGGGTAAGCAACCATTTAAGAACGTTTATCTAACAGGTATCGTACGTGATAAGCTTGGTCGCAAGATGTCTAAGAGCTTAGGTAACTCGCCAGACCCTCTTGAGCTAATTGAGAAGTTCGGTGCTGACGGCGTGCGTATGGGCTTGATGATGGCAGCTCCTGCGGGGAATGATATTCCTTTTGACGATGCTCTATGTGAGCAAGGTCGTAACTTCTGTAATAAGATTTGGAATGCTTTCCGCTTGATGAAGGGCTGGGAGGTAAATAGTGAAGCAAAACAGCCTGAAGCTTCTCGCCTTGCAGGGCAATGGTTCACACAAAAGCTTGACAAAGCAATGGTAGAGCTTGACGATTTATTCTCTAAGTATCGTCTAAGTGAAGCACTTACTTTATTATATAAGCTCATTCGTGATGACTTCTCTTCGCTATACCTTGAGCTGATTAAGCCTGCTTATGGCGAAGCGATTGACGGAAAGAGCTTGCAAGATGCGGAGCGTTTCTTTGAGCGTGTCCTTGCAATGCTTCACCCATTTATGCCATTCATCACAGAAGAATTGTGGCAAGCTCTTGCAGAGCGTAAAGAGGGCGAAAGCTTGATGATCGTTCAGCTACAAGAAGCTAAGGAAGTAGATGAAGATTTCCTACGTCGCTTTGAAGAAGCTGAAGAAGTTATCTCGCAAGTGCGTAACCTTCGTTCGTCAAAGAATCTCTCACCACGTGAGGCTCTTGTCCTTGAAGTTAGCGAAAGTTATCCTAAGGACTTAGATGCTGTTTTGATTAAGCTTGCCAACCTTTCTGCTATTGAGCGTAAGGCTGTCAAGAGTGATGGAGCGGTTACTTTCGTGATTGGCACGCAGGAGTTCGGCGTACCGATGGCAGAGTACATCAACGTTGAAGAAGAGATTGCCAAACTTGAAGCGGACTTAGCTTATCAGCAGAAGTTCTTGGCTTCAGTGATGAAGAAGCTTGCCAACGAGAAGTTTGTTGAGAAAGCTCCAGAGAAGGTTATTGCTATTGAGCGTAAGAAGCAGGCCGATGCCGAAAGCCGTATCGCTACGATTGAGCAAAGCCTCAAGCAACTAAGGAACTAATAAAAATTCCCCCTTTTGGAGGGGGTGCCTGCCAACGGCAGGTGGGGGAAGTCTTAAGTTTAAGCCGCCCCACCCCCTCGCTAAAGCAAGACCCCTCCCACGGAGGGGAATTGTTAATTAGGAATAAAGAAACTATTCTATTATGTCAAAAGAGAAAGAAATGCAACTCATCAGTAAGCTCTTCGTGAACTTGCTTGAGCCAGAGAATCCGCTTGCTTTACAGCACAAGACGCACGACCTATTCGTGCAAGTTAATCCCTTGACGGGAGAGATCAGACTCTATAATGATGATGATGAGTGCTTGGATAGTTTGCAAATCTATGCTTGGCAGAGCGAAGACGAGCAGGTAAAACCTGAAGCTATTGAAATGCTCAAGGCAAGCATCAAGCATTTGCAGGCACAAGGTTTTTGGGATAATATCCTTTTTGATTTGCCTTTCTCTATTGAGCTGGTAGATGAGAACTTTTCAACGAAAGAGGTTCTTTTCTTCCTTGACGACGACATCGTACCTATTACACAACCTTTGCTGAAAGGGCATAGAGAAGAGTTAGATGACTTTCTCAAGACTCTTCTTGGCGACTAATCAGTAGTATCAGAGAATAAAGCAAGGGACTAAGCTAATTGACTTAGTCCCTTGCTTTATGTATTATAAGCTTAAGAAGTTTTTGCTCCTATGATAGAGCCAAGCCTTTGGGATACTCTGTCGCTTTAGCTCTGTAGTGCTAATCTTTACATCAAGGTCTTGTCCATATTTGCCTTGACGATAGAGAAGTTTGATATGGTGCAGACCTTTCTGTAGGGCAACTTTGCCGTATGCTCCTTCGGGCAAGCCTCCTTTGTCATCATCAACTACAAGTTTATCATCAACAAAAAGGATTGCTCCGTCATCGGCATAAACATCAAAGCGATAGACTGAAAGTTCGGGGACTTTGATGAAGCCTTCAAACTTAACACCAAAGTTTTGCTTTTCTTTGATTCCTTTGATTGAGCAATTATCTACGACAGAAGTCTTGGACGGCTTGGCTTTGTTGATTTCGAGGCAAGTGTTAAACTTCTGTTTATAGAAGGAACTAATTAGCCCTCCTTTCAGCTGAGAACTTGCTATGCTAAGGGCAGGCGAGTAGATACTTGTACGTATGTCTATTGAACTAATCCCCGAAGGGTAGAAATAAGTCTCTTCTCGCTCTCTGTCTGTTCGTATCCAAGAGACAAAGCTCCGCTCTACATCATAGCTAAGAGGGCGTGTAGCAAAGAGACAATGTCCTTGCTTGGGTACATAGCCCTTGAGCTTAATGAAGCGACAGCCTCGTACCAAAGACGAATGAGCTTGATAACCTGTAACTCTGCCATAGCCAAGAGCAATACCTTGATGAAGACCTATTAAGTCATTACTATGTTCGTGTCCAACGAAAACGCCCATTACATCGCCCATCTCTACGAAAGAAGTAAACAATCCTGAGTTCAGTTTAGGCGAAGCATTTAGTCCTTCCTCACAATGTCCCAAGTAGTCTTGGCTTTGCTTCAAGGCAACATATTCAGGCAAAGGAATATGAAAGAAGGCAAGCGAGGGGAGTGGACGATGAAATCTATTTTGTTTGCTAAACTTCTTACTTTGCTTTCTATACCAGTTGATTTGATCCAAGTGAATCCAATCAAAAAGACCATTCTCTGTTCCTTTGGCATAAGCGTTTGAGTCGAAGCAGTAAATCAAAGCACGAGGCTTCTTTCCTTTGGGATCATAGATTGGCAGGACGCAGTTGCCTCGTCCTGTAAGTTTTTTCTTCCCTCGCTTTCCTACATAATAAGGAGATTGGAGCAGTAAGTCGTAGATTTCATCTTTTGTAATGTGGTGCGTGTCGTGATTGCCCATCGTTACAACAAAAGGAAGCTTTAGCTCCTCAAAAACTTTAATCAAAGCAAGCCAATCCTCTTTTGCTCGTTTACCAGTAACAATATCTCCTGTCAAGATAGCCAATTCGGCTTGCTCTATTTGGGCAAGCTCTCGGATTAGATCTTCTGTTTGCTTAGCTTCTTGGCTTGCATTGGAGAGATGCGTTTCCGTTATCTGCATAATCTTGAATGTGTCCTTTTCGTTAAAGCGAAGTTTTATCTTCTGAGCTTGAAGTCCAAGGTTACAGAGCAGAAAGCTTAGGCAAAGCGTGTAAAGTCTCGTTCTCATATTAATAATTGTCTTATATAGATTGCTGAATCATACAGAAGCAAAGTTAAGAAAAAGAATCGGATACATATACTCTTGTATTTCTGCTCAAGGCAAATACTCTGCTTTAGCCTAAATTTCGCTTATCTTTGTCTTATCAAAAGAAATAGAATGTTATGAGTAAAGTTGATTGGAAAGCAGGTACATTGATTTATCCTTTGCCTGCGATATTGGTAAGTTGTACGGACGGAGAGGGCAATGATAATGTCTTCACTGCAAGTTGGGTTGGTACAGTCTGCACTAATCCTCCGATGTGTTATGTAAGTATTCGTCCAGAGCGTCATTCGTATGCGATGATTAAGGAGACGATGGAGTTTGGGCTGAATCTGACAACGAAGGCAATGGCTGAAGTAACGGATTGGTGCGGAGTGGTCTCTGGTAAGCGAGAGGATAAGTTTGCCCACAGCGAACTGCTCCGCCGAAGTCCTGCAAAGGTTATTCAAGCTCCGCTCTTGGAGGCAAGTCCTTTGGCATTGGAGTGTAGGGTGCGTGAGATTATTCCGCTTGGTAGCCACGATATGTTCTTGGCTGATGTGGTTAATGTGCGAGCTGATGAACGCTATATTGACCCAGAAACAGGGGGCTTTGATATGGAGCAAGCTAATCTCTTGGCTTATGCTCACGGAGAGTATTTTGCTTTGGGTGATTTTATTGGTCATTTTGGTTGGTCTGTGAAGAAGAAATCCAAGGGACAAAGTAAGTCTAAGCCTCGCCGAGCTCATCACAGCAACCGAGAGTAGTTGCAATGTTTATCTGCGAAGCAGATATAACTCTGTCAAGTCAGAGTAAGCGAGTGGGGGCGTATTTTCTTTTATCCTTTTGCAATTTTTCATTTTTAGCTCTTTATAAAAGTCGCCCCAGCCCGTCGCTTTCAGCGACACCCCTCCCACGGATGGGAATTAATTCAACTCTTAGTTACTAATTCATAACTATTAAGTCGGTACGACCGACAGCGGAGGTATAAGCTCTTTTATTTCCCATAGCGATTCGCTTCGACACGCTCAGCGACCGAATAGCATAACTCTTAATTATTAATTCATAATTCTTAAGTCGATGCGACCGACTCAGCAAGCGAATGCCCTCTATGGAATTCCCCTTTTGTAGAACTTTGCATAATGGGAGTACCCCGAGTTGAAAACGAGGGGGGAGGGATGAGTAAGTAAATTGTCATAACAAAATAAACAACAGGTCTTTATCTATTAGGTCATCCCTCCCCTGCCTAAAGGCAGGTACTCCCTTCAAAGGGAGAACTACTCATAATCAGAAACGACAAAAAGGGGGGGACTGAACTAACATTTAACTTCGGAACTCCTTGCAGAGTTCCGAAATGTGGTATTTGGAGAAGCCCAGAAAGTGATTGGGAAAAGTCAAAAAAGTTTTTGGGAAAACTTTTGGAAATGACTGGGAAAACTCATTTGAGTTTTCCCAGTCATTTTTTGACCTTAAAAAGGAGACTTGTATCTTTCTGATAGATAGTTGGTTACATAAACCTTTCTGCGGGAGTTCTGATTTGTGGTATTTTGACTAATTAAGAATGACGAATTAATAATTAAGAGTAGGGGATTTTTGTTGAGTTTTTTGCTGTTTAACTTAGGTTTTTGAGCAGGGACTTACTTTCTTTTGGAACTTGTCGGAGCATTGTTGAAAGGGGGACGAGGGGCTTATCTTTTTGAAAAAGGCAAGCTCAAAGACTTCCCATTTAATTTATTTCTATCTATTTGCCATTAGCTATTTGTAAAATGAGGGTATTTTCTGTATTTTTGCGATAGTTAAGGAGTATAAGTTACTTAGTAAACTAAATTCCTATTATCTAATTATATGTTGCACGAAAAGAAGATTACTATTAATAACAAAGACAAGATAGGTAAGAACTTCGCGCTAAATACCCTAATCATTGGGCTTTTTGCCTTGATTAGTTTGGCCTTTTTTTCTCCTGCTATTTGGCAGGGGCGGGAGCTTTTTCAACAAGATGTCGCAGGTGCAAGTGGGACAGCTCAGGACGTGCGTAACTACGAAAAGGCTACAGGAGAGCATTCTTATTGGACGAATAGCCTCTTTGGTGGTATGCCGATGTATCAGATTTCGCCTTCTTATCCTTCGCTGAAGGTGCTGAAGTTGGCACAAGACAGCTATACCCTCAAATTTCCATTGAATCTAATGCCGAGCTACAGCTGGTTGCTCTTTGCAATGCTGGTCGGCTTCTTTATTTTTATGCTTTCGCTTGGCGTGAGCCGTTGGGGAGCTTTCTTGGGGGCAGTCTTTTGGGCGTTTTCGTCTTACTTTATCATCTTGATTGATGCAGGGCATATCTGGAAACTGATGGTGCTTGCCTTTATCCCACCAACGATAGGGGGAATAATGTATAGTTACAAAGGACAGTACCTCAAAGGGGGGATTATTACGACTTTCTTCGCTGCCTTACAGCTGATGTCCAATCACGTTCAGATGAGCTATTACTTTGCTTTCTTGATTGCTTTCTTAATCCTTGCTTTCTTGATTGAGGCGGTACAGAAAAAGGAGCTAAAAGGCTTTGTCTATGCTTCTTTGACGACTTTAGTTTCTGCCCTTTTGGCTCTCTCGATGAATGCCTCAAACCTCTATCATACTTATGAGTATAGCAAGGAGACAATGCGTGCTGGTTCTGCCCTTTCGCCAAAGAATGAAGATGGCAATACAGGGCTTGACAAAGCCTATATCACGCAGTGGAGTTATGGCAAAGCCGAAACGCTAACGCTTCTCGTGCCTAATGTCTGTGGCGGTGCGACAGGCTACGTTGGACAAGATGAGGATTTGATGGAGCGAGTTCAACCTCAGTACCGCCGTGTTTTGGCTCAGATGAATCAATACTGGGGCGATCAACCATTTACTTCGGGACCTGTCTATGTGGGAGCTTTTGCCTTATTCTTATTTATCTTAGGCTTGTTCGTGATCAAAACGCCGATCAAGTGGGCTTTGCTTTTTGGTACAATCCTTTCTATTATGCTCTCTTGGGGGCATAATCTGATGTGGCTAACGGATTGGTTTATTGATTATTTCCCTCTATATAATAAGTTTAGGACGGTGTCGTCTATCCTTGTCGTGGCGGAGTTTACTATCCCAACGCTTGCCGTCTTAACCCTAATCTATTTCCTAAATAATCCAAAGGAACTTTTCTCCAAGCATCGTGATGCCTTGCTCTTGAGCCTTGCTCTAACTTTAGGTTTAGCCTTGCTCTTCGCCCTTGTGCCTGAGTGGTTCTTTACATTCTTGAGCGATGAAGAAAAAAGAATGTTCAATCAAGCGATGACACAAGCGGGAGCGAGAGAAGTCTTGGGGGCTTTGACGGACTTGAGAGCGGGTGTCGTCTCCAGTGATGCGTGGCGTTCTGTAGTCGTTATCTTGCTGTCGCTTGGTTCTTGTGCCTTATTTTATTTTGGGAAAATCAAAAAAGAAGTTTGCCTTGCTCTCGTTGTGTTGATTTCTTTTGTGGACTTGTGGTCTGTAGATAAACGTTATCTCAATGATAGCAAGTTCGTTGATATGACACGTGTCAAGGCTATGGCTCAACCGATTACGCCTGCAGATAAGATTATTGCCGAGGATAAAGACCCTCATTATCGTGTCTATAATATGTCGCTCAATAGCTTCAATGATGCGACAACGAGCTTTATGCACCGCAGTATTGGAGGCTATCACGCAGCTAAGCTAAGCCGTTATCAAGACTTAATCGAGCATCAAATCACGAAAGGCAACAAAGCCGTGCTGAATATGCTGGATACTCGCTATATCATTCAGCGAGATAAGTCGGGGAAATACCTTCCGCTGAAGAATACTGAAGCTTTTGGTTCGGCGTGGTTTGTAGATAAATTGCACATCGTTGAGGACGCTCGTGAGGCGATGTCTGCTTTGGATAGTCAAGACCTCCGTCATACGGCGATTGTTGAGCAGGGAGACCTGCCGAAGTCTTGGACGAAGTTAGACAGTGCTTCATCAGAAGGAGCTTCGCTTACTTTGGAAAGCTATACGCCTGATCAAGCCAAGTATCAGGTTTCTTGCCCTAAAGCAAGCTTCATTGTCTTCTCAGAGATTTATTATCCTAAGGGTTGGCATTTGCTTCTTGATGGCAAAGAGATAGAGTTGATTCGTACGAACTATGTGCTTCGTGGGGCATTTGTCCCTGAAGGCAAACATCAGCTTCAGATGTACTTCAAGCCACAGAGCTTAGTCTATACGGAGACGCTTGCAATAGTGGCACAGGTCTTCTTATTCCTTGCACTAATGCTTTTTATAATAAGACAAAGAAAAAGAAATTAAATAGTAATTATTAAATATTAAACTAAAATGAAAAAAGTATTTCAACTGCTTATGATTGCAGGAGCAAGCTTATTGCTCGGTAGCTGTAAGAGCTTGAAGCTCACAAATAAGCAAGTTTATGTAGAACCACTTCCATTAGAGGTTGTGGCAGGTAATGTAACGGCAGATGTTCACTTGAACTTCCCTGCTAAGACTTTCCCTAAAAAGACAACTCTTAGAGTAACGCCTGTAATCCGCTATCGTGGTGGCGAACAAAAAGGTCAAGCTGTCTTCTATCAAGGAGAGAAAGTGATGAATAACTACACAGTTATTCCTTATCACGAAGGTGCAAACGTTGTGCAAAAGCTATCTATTCCTTTCACATCTAAGATGAGAACAGGGGTATTGTTCCTCAAGCTTGCCGTTAGAAAGAGTGGCGATTGGAAAGAACTTCCAGAGCTTAGAGTGGCAGAGGGTGTCAAAGCTACTGAAGAACTTGCTACAGTAGAAGCTATCTCTCCTGCTTTTGCTCCTGCAGGTTTCCAACGTATTATCAAGGAAGCTTACGATGCTGATATTCTTTTCCAAATCCAACAAGCTAATCTTCGTTCTTCTCAATTAAGAAAAGATGAGGTTAAGGAGTGGAAGTATCTTGTGCAAAATGCTAAGGAAACACCTAACCAAAAAGTAACAGTTGAAGTGCAAGCTTATGCTTCTCCTGATGGAGGAATGGAGCTTAACGAACGCCTCTCTGAAGCACGTGAGCGTAATACTAAGCGTTTCCTAAAGCGTGATTTCCGCAGACACAAAATGTCTGATGTAGAGATTAACGCTCATTATACAGCAGAAGACTGGGACGGTTTCAAGAAACTGGTACAAGCAAGCGACCTTAAAGACAAAGATCTTGTCTTGCGTGTCCTTGAGATGTATCCTGATGCAGAGAGCCGTGAGCGTGAGATTAAGAATATCTCTGCGGTATTCTCAGAATTGGCTAAAGAGATCTTGCCAAAGCTTCGTCGCTCTCGCTTGATCGCAAATGTTGAAACTCAAGGTAAGACTGACGAAGAAATTATTGAGTGGGTTAAGAGAGCTCGCGGTTACCTTACAGTAGAGGAGTTGCTTCACGCAGCAGAACTAATGAAGACTTCTGAAGAGCAAATTCAAATCTATCGTGTAGCTAACAGAATTTTCCCTAAAGACTTCCGTGCATACAACAACATCGGTGCTTTGCTTTATAAGGCTGGTAACTTCAAACTTGCTGAAGTTTGGTTTAGAAAAGCTGAGAGATGTCAAGAGAATAGCATCACAAAGATGAACAAAGGTTTGATTAAGCTTAAACGTGGTAAGCTTGATGAAGCAACAAGCTTAATCGCTGCAGCTACAGACATTCCTGAGGGAGGGCAAGCTCTTGGTTTCCTATACCTAAAGAAAGGTGAGTATGCTAAGGCTCAAAAGCTCTATGGCGACTACGCAAGCAACAACGCTGCTCTTGCTCAGTTGCTCAACAAAGACTACCGCAAGGCACTCAAGACAATCGAAGCTATTCAAGAGCCAGATGCTACGACTTACTACATCAAGGCAATCATCTCTGCTCGTATGCAGAAGAAAGATGCTGTGAAGTCTGCTCTTGCTAAGGCTAAGGAGCTAAACCCTAAGGTGGCAACTCTTATTGAAGAAGACGTTGAGTTTGTTGACTAATTTAATGACATAATAGTATCTTGAAGCTTACAAGAATGTAGCTTCGTAGATACTGATATGATGGACATAAAAAAGCTTGTGGCATTTGCCACAAGCTTTTTTATGTTTTCAGGGAGCTGTTTTTACTTTTTGTTGTGAAATATTGGGCTTTATTCACTGAAATAAGATAAAAATAAAGATATATCAGATAAAATGATTATTTTAGTAGTCGGAATGAATAGAATTATTCAATAAAATATATAATTATATGAAACAGAAGTTAGTTTTGGTAGCAGGCTTATGTGCTACATTGTTCTCTTGTCAGAACAACAGTTATAAGATTGATGGGACTTTCCCATCGGAAGCAGGTCTTGATGGAAAGTATGCTTTCCTTCAAGTGGTTGATGAAGATCACCCAAGAGGTGGTGTAAAGCTCGACAGTGCTAAAGTAGAGAATGGGCAATTCCACTTTGAGGGGGAGCTTAATGACTCTATTCAAGAGGTGGTTGTCGTGAGTGGTTCTTATGGTACTCCTCTTCTATTGGAGGCTGGAACGATTACTGTGGATATGAAGGATCCTGCAGCTAAGGGAACACCTCTTAACGATGCTCTATTTGCTATGTCAACGGAGTATGCAGATCTTGTCAAAGATGCCAAAGCAAAGATTGAGGACTTAAGAAAGAAAGCGAGCAGTCTTGGCGACAAAGCGACTCAAGAAGAGAGAGAAGCAATCCAAACAGACTATCAAGCTATTATTAAGAGCTTCCACGATACACTACGTGTCAGCTCATTGAAGGTATTCAAAGAGCATCCTAATGATTTCGTAGGTGTAACGGCTTTGAATAAGCTCCTAAAGACTAATCCAAGTGATGAAGAGCTTGCAGAATGGAAGTCTTTAGCAGGAGAAAAAGTCCTTAAGCACCATTTGGTTAAGAAAGATTTTGATTATCTCGATGCTAAGAAAGCGACTGCTGTTGGTCAGAAGTATAGAGACTTTGAAGGGCTTAATGACAATAGTGATCCTGTAAAGCTAAGTGATTATGTTGGACACGGTAAGTATGTCTTGCTTGATTTCTGGGCAAGCTGGTGTGGACCTTGTCGTGGTGAATTGCCTAACCTAAAGGCTCTTCGCAAGCAATATACAGAAGATCAGCTAACAATCGTTGGTGTAGCTGTAATGGATAAGATGGAGAATCATCTAAAAGCTGTTGAAGATGAAAAGGTTACTTGGCCTCAAATCGTAAGCGAAGAAGAAGCTACTCAGCTTTATGCAATCAGAGGTATTCCTCAAATTATGCTCATTGCTCCTGACGGAACAATCGTAGCTCGTGATTTGAGAGGAGCGAAGATTGGCGAAAAGCTTGCAGAAGTTATCAAGTAATTAGCTAAACACTCATAAAAAAAGGCTATGACCATTAATGGTCATAGCCTTTTTTTATATGGGGTAATATCTTTATAGAGCGATGAGCTTTCCTGTTTTGTCCAAGCGATAAGTTTCTTTTGTTTCTGGACAAGTCGCTATTCCTTCCGCATCAAAAGATAGCTTGTGTCCTGCTCGGCTGACCCAGCCTACTTGCTTAGCAGGATTGCCATAGACCAGAGCATAGGGTTTAACGTCTTTTGTTAGGACAGCTCCCGCACCAATCATTGCATACGCACCAATCGTGATACCACAGACTACGGTTACGTTTGCTCCAATGCTTGCTCCTTGCTCCACTTTCGTTGTTTTGTATTCTTCTTTGCGTGGGATAAAAGCTCTCGGATTGATGACATTTGTAAAAACGCAACTCGGACCTAAGAATACATCATCAGCACAATGTACAGCTGTATAAACCGAAACGTTATTCTGCACACGACAACCACGTCCGAGGCTTGCCCCCGAATGTACAACGACATTCTGCCCAAGGCTACAGTTGTCTCCTATAATAGCTCCCTGCATTACGTGAGCAAAGTGCCATATAGAGACGTTGTCTCCGATTATAGCACCTTGATCAATAACAGCCGTTTCGTGTACCATTATTCTGATATTCTGAAGTTGGTCTTAATTCTTTAGAGGCTCTGGCTCTGAGATCGTCTGTTCAAGTTTCTCCACGAAAGCTTTGAATTCCTCATCTTTCGCCATTAGTTCTTCTACGCCTTTACAGCCGTGCATTACAGTTGTATGGTTACGCTTGAGCATTTCTCCGATAGCAGGGAAAGATAGGTCGGTCATCTTCTTAGCCAAGTACATCAATACTTGACGAGGGAGAGCGATTTCTTTCTTACGTCCTTTGTTTAATAGAACAGAAACGTCGAGGTTATATGCCGAGCAAACAACCTTTTGGATACGCTCCATATTAGGCTTTTCGTGGATAATAGCTCCTGTGATTTGGCTAATTGCCTCTTGTGCCATTGCCAAGCTGACCTCTCTATTAGGTACGAAGAAGACCTTTCCCATAAGGGTATTGAGCAGTCCTGCCAGCTCTCTAATGTTACGTCTAAGATTTTGTGCGATAAACTTGATGATATCTTCCGAAATAGAGATGCCCATTTCTTTAGATTTTGCTCTCAAGTACTTGCATCTAAGCTCAAAGTCAGGACGCTTTAGCTCAAGAATCATCGCACTCTGCAGGCGAGTCAAGATACGATCTTGCAGACCTGTGAACTGCGAAGGTGCAATATCTGAAGTGAAGAATATCTGTTTGTTGAGCAAACGCAAGTGATTGAAGATTTCAAAGAATGCGTGTTGCGTTTTATCCTTACCTATCAAACCTTGTATGTCATCAATGATCAACACGTCCATCTCTTGATAATAGCTCACGAAGTTTGCCTTACTCTTAAAGCGAGCATCGTAGATAAACTGCGTTTCAAATCTATCATAAGGGATATAAGCAACCTTGAGATGTGGGTGCTTCTGCATAATGAGCTGTGCAATAGCTTGCGAAAGGTGCGTTTTACCAACGCCACTGGCTCCGTAGATGAAGAGCAGGCTTGATGTCTCTTCCTTTGGGCTGATGGCTACAGTCTCGGCAACGTCTCTGACAAGTTTATTACAAGGACTTTCATAGAAGTTGTCAAAGCTCAAGCTATCGTTAAGCGGATAAGTGTATTTCTCTTTTTGCGACTGCTCTTTAGCTTGCTCTATTTCAGACTTCTCAACCTCTTTGATTGGTTGTGTATAGTCCAGGAATAGTTCAACCTCTCCGTTGAAAAAGAAATTAAGCATTTGCATAAATGGATCAGACAGCTGTGTGCTGATGTACTCAACGTACTCTATTGAAGGAACTTTGAGTGTAAATCCATTCTCATCAAAAGCAAGAGGTTCAATCGGTTTGATCCATTGCTCAAAGACCTCAGGCGTTATGATAGGACTAAGAACAAGCATCTCCAGACATTTACTCCAAAGCTCCTCAACAGACATTTCGCCTGCTAACAATAGTTCCTTAAAAGTCTTTTTTGCTTCTACTTTTTTTGGCATAGTTCGTTCTTCTTCCCTAAACATCATAACTTCTCTAAAATTCTTCTTTTTGCTTTCTAAATATATTCTATTGTAATTCGTCGTAATCAAAATCAAGGCTATTCTAAGCGTGGTTTTTGAGCTAAAAATAGACTTGATTTTCTACAAAGGTCTATAAAATAATCTGAAAAAAAAAGTCTTTTTGGGAGCAGATTTTGGCAAGAAATAGCTATCAGTTTTATTTTCAGTGAATTAGCTTGTTGAAATTTTTTCTAATTTATCAACATTTTTATAATATGCTTAAAGTCAGCTGTTTAACTTGTAAATGCTTAGTTTTTATAGAGTTATGCACAGCGAAGTTTTTGCCTTTTCTAATTTGCTTTTAAGATAGATCAAATTATTTAATTATACAAGAGGATTAAGTGAATTTCTTTTGAATAAAGGTTTTTTAAGGCGTATCTCTACAAAGATAGGGATTTTTGCGGAAATATCTTAGTGCTATAGCTTAGATTTCAGAGCAATCTCATCAAAATCCCCAATTCTTAATTCATAACTTTTAACTCTTAATTTAGTCCAAATACCACAAATCGGAACTCTTGCAGACAGCTTTGTGTAACCAGTTATCTATCAGTAATATATAAACCTTCATTTTAAGGCAAAAAAATGACTGGGAAAACTCAGATGAGTTTTCCCGAACATTTCTAAAAGTTTTCCCAAAAACTTTTTTGACTTTTCCCAATCACTTTCCCAACTTATCCAAATAACACAAATCGGAACAGGCACAGCCTGTCTTATCCTGCCCTTATTCGCTGTCGGTCGCACCGACTTAAGGGTTGTGATATTCGGTCGCTGAGCGTGTCGAAGCGAATCGCTATGGGGATAAAAGAGGTTGTGTCTCCGCTGTCGGTCTCACAGACCGAGGGACTAAAATGCGAGAGCATTTTGGTGTTCAAGGCTACTATGTAAGGATAAAAGGGTCTGCGACCCCGCTGTCGGTCGCACCGACCGAGGGACAAAATGCTCCTAACATTTTGGTTTTCAAAGCTACTATGTAAGGATAAAAAAGATAATAAGTTTATAGTGCTGGTTAAACTCTCAAAAAAAACTGTATTTTTGTACTTCAAAAAGGAACTAATATATCAGATAAAAGTATTTGATTAGAAGCGATGAAAATAAAGTATTATCTATCTATTGTTTTGATTTTGAGTAGTTTGTCTTGTTCTGTGAGCAAGAAATCTAATTCAAATGAACTAAGCTCTTACTCTTTGATTAATAGAACTAAAGGTAAGGAGCCAATGCTTAAGGGACTTGTGCAGGGGAGTGATGGTTTGCCTGCCTCTAATATCCAAATCCTTAGCTTAGGGAGAGGTCAAGGAACAAGCACTTTGACTGATGATAAGGGCTATTTTGAATTAAATGTCCATAGTGGCGAACTTCAATTAGACCTTATGAGTCCTGAATGTGGTAATGTGCGTACAAAACCATTGCTTGTTGCTCCGAAAGAAAATGTAGAACTTAATATCGTTCTTGGGGCAGATGAGCGTGTTCAGAAGGCTCGTCAGCAGAATAAATCTATTGACAAAGCCGGTACGCTTTTGGGGCAAATAGGGCATTTCTTTCTGCGTGTTGTAGATTTCTTTACTCCCAAAGACTTTCCTTTATAATCTTTTCAGATATTTTTATTCCATAATCTGCTAAATAATAGTGATGATTTGCTTGTAAATCAGTGAATTATTACTATCTTTGTGCCGATTGTGTCTTAGACTCTATTGTCTTAGGCATAAAGTAACAGAAGTTTAACCCTTTAAAACAACAAGTTCACACACAATGAGTAAACTTGACATTAATCCAGTTGAAGACTTTAACTGGGAAGAATTTGAGGCTGGCACAACAGTAGAAGCTGGTTCTCGCACAGAAGTAGAGAAAGCTTATGAAGCTTCTCTTGGAAATGTAGCACAAGGCGAAATCATCAACGGACGTATTACTCAAATGGGTAAGCGTGAAGTTATGATCAACGTAAATGGTAAGAGCGAAGGTGTCGTTTCTGCTAATGAGTTCCGT
>PDWI01002559.1_pt1 | contig 57093 bp, 57 predicted proteins | sample 1430891 | NCBI WGS metagenome assembly PDWI01 (sample SAMN01162508, study PRJNA174530) | Oral metagenome, whole genome shotgun sequencing project. | biome: Marine environment; feature: Marine mammal; material: Swab sample of the gingival sulcus; isolation source: swab sample of gingival sulcus... | reverse complement strand
GATGTTAGCCGATGTTAGCCGATGTTAGCCGATGTTAGCCGATGTTAGCCGATGTTAGCCGATGTTAGCCGATGTTAGCCGATGTTAGCCGATGTTAGCTGATGTTAGCTGATGTTAGCTGATGTTAGCTGATGTTAGCTGATGTTAGCTGATGTTGGCATTGCACCTGATGCCAACTCACAGTAAAATACGGTTTTATTTACCTTTGGTTTTTGATGACACAACTTAATCCCGATTGGGAAAACTTTTTGCCACCCAAAAATGCCCGTATTGTTGTCGGCATTTCCGGCGGGGTGGATTCCTCGGTAACGGCTTATTTACTCAAACAAGCCGGCTATGACGTGCAAGGGGTGTTTATGAAAAACTGGGAGGAAACCTACTCCCCCGGCTACTGTACTGCTGAAGACGATGTTTTTGATGCCAAAGATGTTTGTGAAACCATTGGTATTGCGCTGCATAGCGTTAATTTTGCCAAACAATACCAGGAAAGAGTTTTTAAGCATTTTCTGGCTGAATATCAAGCCGGGCGTACCCCCAACCCCGATGTGCTGTGTAACCGTGAAATCAAGTTTTCCGAATTTGTCCACTTTGCCCATAAGCTGGGATGTGATTATGTTGCCACCGGGCATTACTGTCGTCGTGCTAATTTAAGGGGACAAGCCGCCCTGATGAAAGCCCGTGACCAAAACAAAGATCAAACGTATTTTTTAAACGCCATTTCCCAGCAACAATTACAGTTGGCTTTATTTCCACTCGGGGATTTACATAAACCCAAGGTGCGATCAATTGCCGAGCAGGCTGACTTGATTACTTATGATAAAAAAGATTCCACCGGTATCTGCTTTATTGGAGAGCGGCATTTTCGTGATTTTCTCGCCCAATATTTACCGGCCCAACCCGGTCAAATTGTCACCCAACACGGGGAGGTGATTGGTGAACATAACGGTTTAATGTATTATACTATAGGACAACGTCAGGGGCTGGGCATTGGCGGTTTACAAAACTATGATGATAAACCGTGGTTTGTGGCGGAAAAAGATTTATCGCAAAACAAGCTGGTTGTCGTGCAAGGCACCGATAATCCGGCCCTGTTCAAAGCGGCGTTAATTGCCGGGCAGCTGAACTGGTTGCGAGAAAAACCCGCTGACGGGCAATCGCTAACCGCCAAAACACGCTATCGTCAAAGCGACCAAGCGTGTACAATACACTACGTAAACCCGGAAACGCTGCAAGTACGGTTTATGACACCGCAGCGTGCCTTGACTCTGGGGCAGTATGTGGTTTTTTATAACCAGGACGAATGCTTGGGTGGTGGTGTCATTCAAGAAATACTTAATTAACGCAGGGAAAGATAATGACAAATTCTGAACAACAGCAGGTTATTGGGCTAGCGGCTACGGTACAAGCCTTGTCGGTTGTACAAGCGGTGGCGATGAAAGGGCAGTTTAATAAAGATGCTGCCCTGCCGCTGTTTTACTCGCTGATTAATTATAATCCTGATAGTGCATTGCTGGCCTATAACAGTGACCTGCACGCTTTGAGATACGGTTTTGAGCAATTAAAAAAATTGTTTACCGATGCGCTGGATAAAGACCTTACCCAATATATTTTTGCCGTGGTTACCATTGAACGCAAGTTGGTGATACAAGCAAAAATGCGAAACATTTTGCAAACTGAACTGCGTGATTTAAAACGCACATTGGAACATTCAGATAAGCATCCCGGCTATCATCAGGTGTTTGATAGTGACTTTGATGACGAAGACGGTGATGGTCAGCCGGCAGAGCGGGCTTCCCTGGCCGATGTGCTGACCTCGCACGAGACGATTGAGCGTTTTGCCAACATTTACAAACAAACCGCCAGTAACACCGAACCGCGTATTATGGTCAAGGGTAATCACCAGTTTTTGCAAAGTGAAACTTCCGCCAACCAAATTCGTGCCTTGTTGCTTGCCGCTTTGCGTGGTGCAGCATTTTTCCGTCATTACGGTGGAAAACGTATTGATTTTATGCTGAAACGCAAACAATATTTAGCCGTCGTTGAACAACTTTATTAACAAGAAAATAATCTATCTTAATGTATTAATTAAAAATATAGAAACGTACCAATACCGTTTGGAACACTAATGATAAATAAAATGCTTTCAGGGGTTTCGTATTAAAAAGACTTATGGTATCTTATACGAGGATTTGATAATTTTTAATTAAACATATACATATTCCTATTGTCGTTTTGCATAGGCTCTTATGTTTCTTATCTTTGGGAGTGATTAAGGATGAAAAAGTATTTACTGTTAGCCATTATGTCAACTGTTATTGCAGGTTGTGCAGCACCCGATATCTTCAATGAAAAAGGTAGTCAGCCAATTCATAAGGTCAAAGACGGCGATATGATTGGAGCCACTCATCGTGCCGCTGATGCATTGACCACTCAAGCGGGTTATTTGAAAACCGACTTGAAGCCTGTTTTGATTACCAGTGTTGCCAATATTACCAATTTAAATACCAGTTCCGCTTTCGGTTTGATGGTCTCAGAGCAAATTGGCAGCCGAATTTCTCAATTTGGTTTCCCTGTTGTCGATGTGCGTACTCGTAAAGATATTAAAGTACGTGAAAAAACAGGTGAATTTATGCTCTCTCGTGATATTCGCAAAATTTCACGCCAGCATGCCGCCGGTGCCGTTCTAATGGGAACTTACGCTGCCGGCAGAGACAAAGTATTTGTCAGTACACGCCTGGTTCGTCCCGAGGACAATCGTATTTTGGCCAGTTATGATTTCTATCTGCCGATGGGTCCTGATGTGTCCAGAATGGTTAGAAAAAAGACGCGCTAAGCAAATAAGAGGTCGTATAAAAGTCGCCGTAACGGCGGCTTTTTTTATATTTGTTTGCCCACCGGCCCATATTTATTTATCAACGAGACTGTGCTAGAATGCATGTTCCAGTAATACTTACTTTTTATCACAAGGACTATCATTATGTCAGAACCAGTATTTGAAATTAACCGTATTTATATCAAAGACCTTTCTCTTGAAACCCCGAACACCCCGGAAATTTTTAAGGATGACTGGGATCCGGAAATCAATCTAAAACTTGATAATGATTTGCAAGTTTTGGAAGAGGATTTATACGAAGTGTCACTAACATTGACGGTCACCGCGACTAACCAAGAAAAAACCGCCTATGTTGTCGAAGTTGAAAAAGCGGGAATTTTTACCCTGCAACACTTTGAAGAGCAGCAAAAGGGTTATATTGTCGGTGCGATGATTCCAAATATTTTGTTTCCCTATGCCCGCGAAACCATTTCCAGCTTAATCCAAAAGGCCGGCTTTCCACCGATACTGCTGAATCCTATCAATTTTGATGCCATTTACCAGCAACAAGTGGAAGAGCAAAAAGCCGGGCAAGCCGAAAAACCTGCCAACGGTCAAGCCGAATAAATCATCTTATCTATGGACGGGCAAAAAATCGCCGTATTGGGGGCAGGTAGCTGGGGAACCGCCCTCGCCATTAACTGTACCCGTGTTGCGAATCAGCAAGTTTATTTATGGGGGCATCGCCCTGAACATATAGCCGATTTGCAAAGGCAGCGGGAAAATTTACGTTATTTACCCGGTATCACTTTCCCTGATCATCTAACACCGACCAGTGATATTGGCGTGATTTATGATTGTGATATGCTGCTGCTGGTGGTACCCAGCTCCGCCTTTAGGGAGATATTGCAAGGTATTAAGCCGTATTTTGCCCGGCAAGCCCTTGGCTGGGCCATCAAAGGCTTCGATAAAACCAGTAACGATTTACTCAGCCATACCTTTGCCGATTTTTTTCCTGACAGTGATTATGCCGTTGTTGCCGGCCCCAGCTTTGCCAAAGAAGTCGCGCAGGGATTACCGACAGCGGTTACCGTTGCTGCCAACCGGCTGGACTTTGCCCACGATTTTGCCCGTTTCTTGCACAATCACACCTTAAGAACCTATACCACCGATGATGTTATTGGTGCACAAATCGGTGGCGCGTTGAAAAATGTTATTGCTATTGCCGCCGGCATTGCCGATGGCTTGGGCTTTGGCGCCAACACACGGGCGGCGTTAATTACCCGTGGACTGGCAGAGATTAACCGCATGGCCTATCAGGCCGGCGCTCGTCAGGAAACGCTGATGGGATTGTCGGGCTTGGGTGATTTAATGCTAACGGCAACGGATAATTTGTCGCGTAACCGCCGTTTCGGGTTGTTGCTTGGTCAAGGGCATAGCATTGATTCTGCTGTCAAAACCATCGGACAAACGGTAGAGGGTATCAGTACTGCCAGAGAAGCCCGTTATTATGCCCAAGAGCACCACGTCAGGGCGCCGATTACCGATATCATCGAAGGGATTATTAGTGGACGGCTCAGCGTTGATGCCGCTATGAAGCGTTTGTTGTCACACCAACCCAAATCCGAAGCCGATTAATTTGTAAAATGGTTATGAATAAACCTGAAAATAATACCGGTTGGCGGCGCTTGCTTAACGCCGGCAAATTTTCTTATCAGGGACTGGTGGCAACATTTAGGAGCGAAGCCGCTTTTCGCCAGGAGTGTTTCGTCGGTTTACTGGCACTGCCGCTGTCATTTTGGCTGGCCGATAGTATTGTCGAATGGCTTTTATTGGTTGCCAGTTTTTTATTGGTGATGTTGGTAGAAATCATTAATTCCGCCATTGAGGCAGCGATTGACCGCTTTGGCGACGAATACCATGTTTTGTCGGGAAAAGCTAAAGATGCCGGTTCCGCCGCTGTTGCCATTGCCATACTGAGAGATGTTATTTTTTGCGATAGGTAGGCGGTTATCAGACAAGGCAAAGCGCGCAGAGAATAGTTATTCATATTGTCAAGCGCTTTAACGCCGTATGATGGCCGCCTAGCCTCGCCCTTCGGGTCGGGGCAGAATGTTTCCCTCTCTGCGTTGTAAATGCTCGACATTACCTGTAGTGCCTTGCGCCTTACGCCTTGACAGGAAAACATTCTGCACACCGACAAAAAACAATATCTCGTGACTGCACTACCTAGAAAAACATCCTGCCAATAACACATCCCACCAATAAACATCAATTTCAGCCAAATTTCATTTGCTCTGCTTGCCATGTTTGAATTTGCTTGTTATCATCTTGCTGTGAATAACCACCTTTGCGGTGAGGCTTCTGTTATCCGATGAACCCAAACAAAGTTGATAGAAACCGAGTTGAACGGCTGACCGATTTACCCAATATCGGGCCGGCGATGGCGCATAAGTTGCACCTGTTGGGCATTCATCGGCCAACGCAGCTGCAAGGAAAATCCCCGTATGATTTATACACGGCACTGTGCCAAAAAACGGGGAGTAAATGTGATCCTTGTGTACTGGATATTTTTATTGCCGTTACTCGTTTTGTGGCAGGTGATGAACCTAAGCACTGGTGGGCATTCACGCAGGAACGAAAACACTATATCAGGACGCATTCTAATTATTTACAAGCAAACAAATGAACAAACACGGTCAAATAAATTACGCAGAATATCCCGCTGCCGACCTTGAACGTACCAAGGCTTTCTTCAAGCAAGTTTTTGCCTGGCAGTTTAAAGATTTCGGTTCGGAGTACACGGCTTTCTCCGGTTCCGGTCTCAAGGGTGGTTTTTTTCACTCGGAACTCAAATCAACGGTTAAAAACGGCGGGGCTTTACTTGTCTTTTTTAGCGATGAATTGGAAAAGACTTTATCCATCATAGAAAACGCCGGCGGTCAGATTGTCCGGCCCATTTTTACCTTTCCGGGCGGTCGCAGATTCCATTTTACCGAACCCAGCGGTAATGAGTTTGCCGTTTGGTCGGATAAATAGACCTTAGTAATAACAGATGCGCAAACGGCATACCGGATTGTTTTGACCGCCTATTCTTTGAGGCTGTCAATTATTCGCTGTAGCTCTTTTTGCTTTGCCTCAAACATTGAGCGCGATTGCCAATCGACAGCGGGCAATTTGGCGGCGATTTGCGCCTGCGCCAAGGCCCTTTCGTAGTCGCCGCTTTGCTGATAAAAGCGGATTAACAAACGATTTTGTTTAATTTTTTCTCCGCATTTACCCAAAATTTGCCCGTACAACCAGTATAATTGCGGATTTAAACTGTCATTATCCAATTGCTTACTGAGTAATTTTTCGGCCTGTCGATAGTGTCCCTGACGCATCAAAAAACCGCCATAGTCGTATGCTACCACGCTGTCCCCGCTAAATCGTTGCCATAGGCGACGATAGATGTTTTCCGCCGCTGCGTTTTGCCCTTGCAGCAAAGACAATTTGGCCTTTAATAGCCCCACATCACGTTTATTTTTCATCTTCGTTTGCATACCGGTAAGCTGAGCAAGTGCGTTGCCAAATTGCCCTTTTTTCATTGCCGCCAGCGCTGACAAATAACGCGCAGCATCGCTTATTTGCGGATTACCGGCTGCTTGTTCTTGTTGGATGATGTCTTGAATCCGCTGTTGACTCAGCATTGCCGAGCGCAGACGAGCCCGAAACAAGTAATATTCATCGCTGCTGTGCAGTCTTTTTTGATGGTTGCCACCGTGAGGGTTATCGATGGCCGCCTGACGCTCGAGTGGTACCGGGTGCGTCAGTAAATAGGCCGGTGTGGTATCGGCAAATACCGGTGTCCTTAACTTGGCAAAAAAATGCTGCATGCCTTTTTCGCTAAAGCCTGCCTGCGTCATGAGCTGCCGCCCGGTTTTATCCGCTTCGATTTCATGACGGCGAATATCATTGATTTGTCGTTGCGTTTCCCCGGCAACCACGGCAGAAATAACACTCTCGCCTGCCTCACCGGCATCCCCTGCCGTTGCCAATAAAACACCGGCGAGCATGGCGGCGGCATTGGCAATTTGGCGATCTTTAGCTGCCAGCATAGAGCGGGCAATATGCTCTTGGGCAACGTGGGCAATTTCGTGTGCCAACACCCCTGCCAATTCGTGTTCATTGTCTGTTCTCAGCACCAACCCGGCATTCACCCCGATATAACCACCCGGTGTGGCAAAGGCATTAATCGTTTTGGCATTGGTTAAGTAAAAGGTCAGTCCCAAACGCGTTTTGGTAAACGCCCCGATTTTTTGCCCCAGGTAATTCAGATAATCATTATCCGCCTGCGTTTCATAAATGTGTCCCTGACGGTACAGACGGTCATAGGCGGCTTTACCGATATTGAGTTCAGCGGATTTACTCCACAAAGCATCGGAAGCACTGCCTAAACGAGGGATGTTTTGAGCTTTTGCATTGGCCAAAAACATCGCCAAAAATAAGACGGTCAAATAAATTTTTTGCATAGAATAATCATGTTCTATCGGCTATTGACAAAGACACGACAGCTCAGCCGCTATTGACTATTTTGCTGTTGTGCGTTGAATGGTACCGCGATATTGCATGCCATTAGTGAGATGACAGTTGACAGTACCGTTGTTTTGTCGTTGGTTAAATTCACCCTGACAATTTAAACTGAATTTATCGTCAAAAGCATTGATGCTTACCGTTGCTTTATCGCTCTGGTAAGTGCTATGCCGCGGGCCAACAGTGATACCGCCAAACCCGCCATGATGATGCCCACCAACACCGACACCAAAATAAACGTTGTCCCAAAAGCTGTCGTCCGAGGTGGTTCTTCCCGTATTTTGCACATAGGTTAACTGCCCGCTTAATATTTTACCGTCAGGCAGAGGCACACTCAGTTTTCCCGGTGATTGATCGCTTTGATATTGCGTAAAGAAATTAAGCATACCCCACTTTTGAGCCGCGGCATTATCAGGATATAAGGCGATACGGTCAGTTATTGTATAGACATTGGTACAAGAAGACAGCCCCACAGTTGCCAATAAAAAAAGCAGTACTTGCCGTTGTCTTTTCATAATACACTCCTTCTTTGCGTAAGTTGAAGGCTCATTATAGTGCGAAAGCAGTCTCACTGCGTAACATTTTGGTGTCAATTATTTTTCCTGCACAGGCCAGGTGGCGGCAAGTTCATTCATTTCATCAAACATTGACGGTAGTATTTTAGTTCGTTGATAGAATCATACACGTCATCCAGCGCCAGATGCGAGCTTTGTTTATCAAAAGCAGGGAATTCCGCATACCAACGGCGATGTAGTTCTTTCAGGGTGCTGACATCTAAATTGCGGTAGTGAAACCAAGCCTCCAATTCCGGCATTTGCCGAGCCAAAAAACGGCGGTCCTGGCAAATACTGTTTCCTGCCATAGGAGAAGCGTTACGGGGTACGTACTCACTGATGAATTCCAAAGTACATAATTCGGCCTCTCGCATCGTTATCGTAGATTGTTGTACCCGCTCGTATAAGCCGGAACGGCGATGTTGTTTTTGATTCCAGGCGTCCATTTTTTCCAGGACATTGTCGGGCTGGTGGATGGCAAACACCGGACCTTCGGCCAACACTTCCAATTCGGCGTTGGTAATAACGGTGGCGATTTCGATAATTTCATCAGTCAGTTGACACAGGCCCGTCATCTCCAAGTCAATCCAAATCAGATTGTGAATAGATTTTTTTGCCGTGGCCTGAGTTTGATTGCTTAACATAAGTAGCACCTAGCTGTTTGCGCCTAAGGAAAGAAGGCATTCCAACATCTATAAAAAAAGAGACACATTAAACATAATGGTCTCTTTTGCCAAAAAGTCTGGCGAATGTCATCGTTTGCACCTCACATGCTATCAATAATACGGAAAAATAGCAAGCATAAAATTGCCTAAAACGGCGAGATAGCGTTGATCGAATGACCGTCCACAACAAAATCATCATTCAATAAAAGTAAAATCTTTTTATTATCCACTAGGTTGTGCATGTGTAAATTGGTGTTTTATTCACCCAATTCGGACGGTTTCATTGTCAGGCGTACTTTACCCTGACGGTCAATTTCCAGCAGTTTAACGCGCACGCTTTCTCCCTCGCTGACAACATCGGCAGTATTTTCCACGCGCTCGTCTCTTAATTGGGAAATATGCACCAAACCGTCACGTCCCGGCATAAAGGTGACAAAGGCACCAAAGTCCATAATTTTCGCCACCACTCCGCTGTAGATTTTACCGATTTCGGGTTCCGCCGTAATCTCTTTAATCATTTGCATGGCCGCATCGGCTTGCTCTTTATCCACCGCGGCAATAGTAATTTTACCATCGTTTTCAATATCAACGGTTGCTCCGGTGTCTTCGGTGATTTGCCGGATAGTTGCTCCGCCTTTACCGATAACGTCTTTGATTTTATCGGGGCTAATGTTCATTGTCATATAACGCGGGGCGTATTCCGAAACATCGGCACTGGGCTGAGAAACCACTTTTGCCATTTCCCCTAAGATATGCAGACGTGCTTCTTTTGCTTGTTCCAAGGCAATTTGCATAATTTCCCGGGTAATGCCCTGGATTTTAATATCCATTTGCAAGGCGGTAATACCTTCTTGGCTGCCGGCGACCTTAAAGTCCATATCACCCAAATGGTCTTCATCCCCCAAAATATCGGTTAAAACGGCGAATTTATCGGCGTCTTTAATCAGCCCCATGGCAATACCGGCAACCGGGGCTTTAACCGGTACACCGGCATCCATTAAGGCCAAACTGGAACCACATACCGATGCCATTGAGCTTGAACCGTTCGATTCGGTAATTTCCGAGACAATACGTACGGTATAAGGGAACTCGTCGGTTGTCGGCATCACCGCGGCAACCCCGCGTTTTGCCAGGCGGCCGTGCCCGATTTCACGACGTTTGGGTGAGCCGATAAAGCCGGTTTCACCGACAGAAAAAGGCGGGAAGTTGTAATGGAATAAAAAGTCATCTTTGCGCTCACCGGTCAAAGCATCAATAATTTGCGCATCGCGTGCCGTACCTAAAGTGGTCACCACCAGTGCCTGCGTTTCGCCACGGGTAAATAAAGCCGAGCCGTGGGTACGGGGCAACACACCGGTTCTGACATAAATCGGGCGAACCGTTTTGCTGTCACGCCCGTCAATACGCGGCTGACCGTCTAAAATACGTTGGCGAACAATGGCTTTTTCCAAATCGTGGGCGTATTCACGGATAACTTTTTCATCCCAACGAGGTTCCTCACCGTTGGCCAAGGCCTCACCAATGAGCTCGGCAACGATGTTGTCGGTAATTTCCTGAACGCGGTCATAACGTTTCAGTTTTTCAGAAATTTGATAAGCTGTGGTGAAATCATCAAAAGCCAATTGCTTAATTTGTGCCTGCAATGCCGTGTCTTTCTCCGGGGCTGTCCAATCCCAATGTTCAACGCCGGTTTCGGCAACCAATGCATCAATGGCGGTAATGGCCGCTTGTAAGGCCTGATGACCATAAACAACGGCACCCAACATCACTTCTTCGGATAATAAATTGGCCTCCGATTCGACCATCAGTACGGCGTCTTTGGTGCCGGCAACCACTAATTCCAAATCGGAGGTTTCCAGCTCTTTGAGAGACGGGTTAAGTAAATATTCGCCGTCACGGTAGCCGACCTTAGCGGCACCCAACGGCCCGTCGAACGGCACGCCGGATAAAGCCAAAGCAGCAGATGAGCCGATAATGGCAGGGATTTCCGGGGAAACATCAGGATTGATGGAAATAACGGTGACAATCACTTGTACTTCGTTGGTAAAACCTTCGGGAAACAACGGGCGAATGGGGCGGTCAATCAGACGGGCAATCAAGGTCTCTTCTTCGGAAGGGCGGCCTTCACGTCGGAAAAACCCTCCGGGAATTTTACCGGCGGCATAGGTTTTTTCCTGATAGTTGACGGTTAGCGGAAAAAAGTCGCGACCTTCTTCGCTTTCTTTTTTCGCCACGGCCGTGACCAATAAAGACGTCCCATCGACATCAATCATTACCGCTCCGCCCGCCTGACGGGCGATTTCGCCGGTTTCCATAGTGACCTTGTGTTTTCCGAATTGGAAAGTTTGAGTGATTTTATTCATATATATTTGCTCCTAAACATCAATTTTTAACTGGCGTGCAAATTCTCTCTCGTTAAGTCTTATACTGTCAAGACCTAAAGACAGGGAACTCGCACGGTTTCAAATGCCGTTTTTTTATTTATTGCCCAAAGTCAGCGCTTAGTGATAACTTAAGGCAACAACGGCCCAAACGACAGGGCTGAAAACAATAAAGGGGCAATAAAGCCCCTTTGTTTGTCATCGCTTGATTAGCGACGTAGTTCCAATTTTTTAATGATTGCCTTGTAACGTTCCAAATCTTTCTTTTTTAAATAATCCAGATGGTTACGACGTGCATTAACCAGTGATAACAAACCACGACGTGAATGGTGATCTTTTTTATGCAGTTTAAAGTGCTCTTGTAAATCGTTAATACGTGCCGTCAGCAGTGCAACCTGTACCTCGGGTGAACCGGTATCGGTTGCGTCTTTGCCGAATTCCTTAATAATTTCGGCTTTTTTTTCAGTTGTAATCATAATCGTTAAACCTTTGTTAAATTATGTAAATGTTAAAAAAGTTAGCCGCCGCTCCAAGTGACGGCCGGACTATTGTAACACCGATTGTAAATGATACAAGTAAATTGCCCTATTTTATCACTATTATCCGGGTTGTTTGCTTGTGATACGGGGCTTATTGCGATAGAAAAACCTGTGTCTAAATAAAATAGTTAACTTAGGTTTGATTACGATATATAATACAGCTTTTCTTATCGAGTGATGTTTTATTATGCAAGTCAGACACCTGGCAAAATTTGCCAATGTTACCCCTGAAACGGTACGTTATTATACGCGGGAAGGCCTACTGTCACCGGCGCGTGACCCCAATAACGGCTATAAAATCTATGATGCTGCCGCTTTGCAACGTTTGCAGTTTATTATCCAGGCCAAAGCACTCGGATTTAGTTTAAAAGACATTAAAAACATCGTCGATAACGCCGAGCGCGGACAGTCGCCTTGTCCGATGGTGCGCGGTTTGTTGGCCGCTAAAATCAAAGCAACCGAAGAAGAGATTAAGGTGTTGAAGAAAAAATTAACGATGATGAAAAAAACGGCGCTTGCCTGGCAGGATATTGCTGATGCACTGCCGAGCGAACAATCGTTGTGTCCGCTAATCGAAAGTGTCGGTTATGATAAATAAAATGACTTATGCCGTGAGCGGTGTCAAATGCGCCGGTTGTGTAAAAAAACTGACGGCAGCTCTACAGGCACAAGATACGGATGCGTCGGTAGCCGTTGATATCAAGCGGCAAGTGTTAAGTTTACAGTCTAACTTGGATGATGAAACGGTAAAAACCATTCTGGCCGATTCAGGCTATTTACCCGACAGTGATATGACCGAAAACGGTCAAACTGACAATGGTCGTATGATATCGGACAAGCCCCGGCAGCAACCGCCGGTCACAACCGACAGGTTGTTGTCGTATCATTTATCTGTTGCCGGAATGACCTGTGCGGCCTGTGTTAACAGCGTCGAAAAGGCCTTAAAACAGGTGGACGGTGTGGTGCGCGTCAGTGTGAATTTTGCCAACCGCAGTGCCGATGTCAGCGGTGAAGTTGCAGCCGAGGCATTAATACAGGCGATTGACAATGCAGGTTATCAGGCAAGTTTAGTGGAAGATTTACAAGCAGCGGAAAACCGGCGTGCCGAGCAAGAGCGGCAAGCCTATCGGCATAAACGCTTACAAAGCTGGGTGGGTATCGGTGTCGGTTTAGTGCTCATGGGCTATGGTTTGCTGGGCGGTAATATGACGGTCTCTCCCGGGATGGCACAGATAACATGGGGTGTGGTCGGCTTATTGTGTTTGGCGGTGATGTGGTATTGCGGGCGCCATTTTTATCGCGGCGCCTGGCTAATGGTAAAACACCACAACAGTAATATGGATACCTTGGTGGCTTTGGGAACGCTGTCGGCTTGGGGCTATTCAATGGCGGTAGTGTGTTTTCCTTTGTGGTTTGATGCGGCCTCTCGGCACGTTTATTTTGAAGCTGCCGTGATGATTGTGGGAATGATTAATTTGGGACAGGCGTTGGAATTAAAAACACGAGGCAAAACTTCCCAAGCCATCCGCCGTCTATTGGATTTGCGGGCCAAAACCGCCCGAGTCATTCGTAACGGTAAAGAAATAACCGTAGCGATTGAACAGGTGTGTGTGGGTGATACCGTCCGTGTCCGAGCCGGGGAGAATATTCCCGTTGACGGCGTAGTGGTCGAAGGGCAAAGCCGTGTTAACGAGGCAATGCTGACGGGTGAGCCGCTGGCGGTTAAAAAAGGCATAGGCGATACGGTATGTGCCGGGACATTAAACGGTCGGGGCAGTTTTATTTTACAGGCAGATCAAGTGGGGCAGCAAACGCGCTTAGCTCAGATTATTCAAATGGTTAGCCAGGCACAAAACAGTAAACCGCCGATCAATCGGCTGGCCGACCGTGTGGTTGCCGTATTTGTGCCGATTGTGTTGCTGATTGCCATGCTGACCGGAGTAACGTGGTGGTTATCAGGGGCCAATGTCAGTCATATTTTGGTGACAACGGTGTCGGTACTAATTATTGCCTGTCCGTGTGCCCTGGGTTTGGCAACGCCGATTTCGACAATGATTGGTGTCGGGAAGGCGGCGGAAAACGGCGGGCTGATTCGTCACGCTGAGGCCCTGCAACGGGCGGCGGAAATTGACACGGTTATTCTGGATAAAACGGGTACAATTACCCGCGGCAAACCGGCGGTTAGTGAGTGTATTACGGCAAAAGATAGCGATAAAACACGTATTTTATCTTATGTGTTGGCGCTGGAGCAGGGCAGTACCCACCCGCTGGCAGCGGCTTTGTCGGATTATTGTCAGACGGCCGGGCAAAAAGTGGTCTTAACGGATTTGCGTAGTCTTGATGGTCGCGGTATGGTTGCCCGGTTATCGGAAAAAACACTGTACTTGGGTAATACCGCTTTAATGAAGGAAGCGGGAGTCAATATAACTGATACGGCCTTTGCCGACAAGCTGGATGCGTGGAAAAGTGCCGCCTATACGGTGGTTTTCTTTGCCGTCGATAAGCACTTGCAGGCGGTTTTCGCCATCAGTGATGCTATGCGTGATGATGCCGCTGCGGCCATTGAGCAATTGCATCGCCGCGGTATCCATCTGCTGATGCTGACAGGTGATCATCCGCAAACGGCCGCGGCGATTGCCGAACAAGCCGGGATTAAGCAGTGGCAAGCCGAGTGTTTGCCACAAGATAAACTTAACTATGTTAAAACGTTGCAAGCTGAAGGACGGCATGTGGCGGTGGTCGGTGACGGTATTAACGATGCCCCTGCGTTGGCGTTGGCGGATGTCGGTTTCGCTATCGGTGACGGGGCCGATACAGCCATTGAAAGTGCCGATATTGCCTTGTTGAATCCGTCCCTGCACGGTATTGCTAACGTCATTGGCATCAGCGAGGCAACTTTGAAAAATATCAAACAAAACCTATGGGGAGCATTGCTGTATAATGCCTTAAGTATTCCGTTGGCTGCCGGTTTACTGTATCCGCTGACCGGATGGTTACTAAGCCCGATTATTGCCGGGGCGGCGATGTCGTTATCTTCGCTGACGGTGGTGAGTAATGCCAACAGATTAAGATTATGGACGTTGGCAAGATAAAAAATGGTCGGAACGAGAGGATTTGAACCTCCGACCCCTTGTCCCCCAGACAAGTGCGCTACCAGGCTGCGCTACGCTCCGATACTGCCACAGCTAACAAAAATACCGTATTTGCCGGTTTGTCTTTCCGTTATCGTGTGGTAAATGTGGCATTATTTTAGCGAGAATTATTAAAAAGTAAACCAGAAAATCGGCTATATTTGACTATCAGTGGTTTGATATTGTGCCAAGCTCACACGTTCATTGCCACCCAAGTCACGTACGGTTTGTATATTTTGCCAATGGCAATATCGGGCAAAATAAGCACGGACGGCCTGCCCTTGGTCATAACCGTGTTCTAACAGCAGATAACCGCCGTTTTTTAGCCGTTTTGCCGACTGTCGAATAAGCATTTTGATGTCGGCAAGCCCGTTATCTGGTGAGATCAGGGCGGTGATGGGTTCATTGCTTAATTGTTGCAAATGCGGGTCGTTTTCAGCAATATAGGGTGGGTTGCTGACAATCACGGCAAAACTGTTGTCGGGAAAAACCGAGGCGCGACGACGACCATCTAGTGGCAAAAACCAATCAGCATAAACCAATTCAACCGGGGCAATCTGCCAGTCAACAGCATTTTGTTGAGCGACCGATAAAGCGGCCTGATTATTATCGGTGGCCATAATATGTGCCTTGGGAAAAAGGCGGCTAAGGGCAATGGCAATGGCACCGCTGCCCGTTCCCAAATCCAGTATTTTTCCCTTAAAATCAGCCGGTAATAGTTTTTTACAGGTTTCAATCAAGGTTTCGCTGTCGGGACGCGGAATTAAGGTCGCTTCGTTGACGGTTAAGTGCATATCCCAAAAAGACTTTTTTCCTAACAGGTAAGCCAAAGGATAGCCGTTTGCCAAACGTTTCACCGCTGCTGTCAGTGTCGGCATCAGTTCGGCAGGTAATAATTCATCGGCAAAAGCCAACAGATAAGCCCGATTTTTGCTCAGATAATGCGATAACAGCAGTTCGGCATCCAAACGCGGTGTCTGCGAGAGAATTCTATTGGTTGCATCATCCAACCAATCGCCAATGCTTTGTTGTGCAGTCATTGTTGTTTTTTGTCAATTAATGTTAACGGGATAGTGTAAATACTTTGGCGCCGGAAAACCAGTTAATAAACTGTTTTACGGCGTTATGTTGCGGGTTTTTTGCCACCAACGCGTAGAACTGTTTGTCGGGGGCGGCGTCAATGGCAAACGGAGCAACCAAGGTGCCCTGTTGCAAATAGGTTGCCAGCAGTGCCGTGTGTCCGATAGCAACGCCTTCGCCGGCGATAGCGGCATTAACGACCATACTGTAACGTTCAAAATCAATGCGGTTACCGGCGCGGTTATTGTAATTAATATCAATTTCAGCGGCCTTTAACCAACTGTACCAATCCGATTGCCAATCAATATCTACCAACTGGGCGAAATGAACGATATCGTCCGGTTTTTTAAGTGATTGGGCAATTTTGGGGTGGCAAACCAGGGTAAGACGGTCTTTCGGCATTGGAAAAGCGGCGGCACCGAAAACATGACCATCGGAATAGGTCAGCCAAATAGTGGTGTCATTATTTTGTAAGTTAACGGGCTGGTCATCTAATACCAGATTGATTTCAATCGTCTTATGTTGTTGCTGAAAATTCCACAAACGGCTCACCAGCCAGGTTTCGGCGATGGCCGGAATGGAGATGATTTGCAGTGTTTGGCGCTGTTCTCGGCGGCGGTATTCCTGGCTGATGCCGGCAATGGTTTGCAATGAAGGCCGCACGGCCGACCAGTATTTCTGTCCGGCCTCGGTTAAACGCACACCATTGGCCTGCCGTATAAACAGGCTGCAATTGAGGTCCGCTTCCAATAATTTAATAAAGCGACTGACCGAGGCGGCGGAGACGTGTAATTCTTTGGCTGCCAATAAAAAACTTTGCCGGCGGGCGGCCGCTTCGAAGGTGCGTAGGGCATTGAGCGGGGGTAACTTCATTTAGGCTTAAAAAAATTGAGTCTTCACTTAAAAACTTATTATTGCCGAAAAAAGGTTAAAAGTCTATTATTTATCTGTTATTAACCTTAAGAGAGGAAAGCCATAATGCGTATCGGTGTACCTAAAGAAATTAAAGCCAATGAAAACCGTGTCGGATTAACCCCTGTCAGCGTGCGAGAGGTGGTGGATGCCGGACATCAAGTGATGGTTGAAAGCAATGCCGGGCAGGGCATCGGCAAAAGCGATGACGATTACCGCCAGGCCGGTGCGAGTATTGTTGACAGCGCCGCGGAAATTTTTGCCCAAGCCGAGATGATTGTCAAAGTGAAAGAACCGCAACAAGTGGAATACCAACAACTCCGCCAGGGGCAGATTTTATTTACCTATTTGCACCTGTCACCCGATGCCGCGCAAACACAGGGTTTATTGGCCTCCGGTTGCATTGCCGTGGCTTATGAAACCGTGACGGCGGATAAAGGCGGTCTGCCTTTGCTGGCGCCAATGTCGGAAGTGGCGGGGCGTATGGCAACACAGGTCGGGGCCTATCACTTACAAAAATCAAACGGCGGCTTGGGGGCTTTGCTGGGTGGTGTACCCGGTGTTGCTGCTGCCAAGGTAGTTGTTTTGGGGGGTGGTGTTGCCGGTTTTAATGCCAGCAAAATGGCAGTGGGTATGGGGGCGGAAGTCGCCGTGCTTGACCGTAATGTGGACAGACTGCGTTATTTGGATGATATTTATCAGGGGCGTATCAAAACGGTTTATTCAACCGCTCACGCAGTGGAAAAATATTGTACGCAGGCTGACCTTATCATCGGAACCGTCTTAATTCCCGGGGCAAATGCCCCGAAATTAGTCACTAAAGCCATTATGCAGGAAATGAAGGCCGGTGCGGTGATTGTTGATGTGGCCATTGACCAAGGCGGTTGTACCGATGCCTCGAAAGCCACTACTCACGAAAACCCCACCTTTGTTGCCGATGAGGTTGTGCTGTATTGTGTGGCGAATATGCCGGGCGGGGTGCCGCTGACGTCAACGTATGCGCTAAATAATGCAACGCTGCCGTTTGTTTTAGCCATTGCCAATAAAGGGATTAAACAGGCGCTGTTGGACGATAAACATTTATTGAACGGTTTAAACGTCAGCCAGGGCCTGCTGACTTATAAGGCGGTTGCCGATGCTCAGGGGCTTGATTATACGCCTTCTATTGACGCTGTTAAGGCTTTGTAAGAAAGCTTTGCATTTTTGCATTAACGTCTGCACGGTATGATTTTTTCGCTGCGCAGTGCTCAAAAAGGTGTTGTCTGTACGCCGTGAACTTGTCCCGTTCGGCAGTTCGTGCAAAGGCCGCTGTAAAAAGAAAATGGCCATGCCGTGCTTGGGCATGGCCATCGGTATCAGTTAAATTACTTTATTTTTTTCTATTAGTGTATGTTTTTGATTAAACATTCGTGTTGTTGTTGATTATAAATGTAATATAAGTTATATTCAGCTCTGCTAATTATCAACCATATAACAGGGAAACCCAATGAAATTAATCAGATTATTTATTCTGTCTTGTCTATTTATCGGTGCTACGGTATTTGCGCAGGTTAATATTAACACGGCATCGGTCGAGGAACTGCAGGCGTTAAGAGGTATCGGCGAGATAAAAGCCGAGGCCATCATTAAGTACCGTAAAGCCAACGGAAAATTTAAATCGGTGTCCGATTTGGTTAATGTGCCGGGCATCGGTGAGACGACAGTCAGCAATCTGGGTAGTGATATCAAAGTCAGCGGTAAAACCAACGTGCTGACATTAAAAAATAAAAAGCAAGACGGCCGGCAGCAGAAAGAAACGAAAAAAACACCTGCTGAAAAAACGACTGACAAAAAGGTCAAAACCCGCTCAAAGACTGAGTCCAAAGCTAAATCCAAAGATAAATCCAAAGATAAATCCAAAGATAAATCCAAAGATAAATCCAAAGATAAATCCAAAGATAAATCCAAAAGCAGGACAAAAACGAAATCCGACAGTAAATCTGAGACAAAAGATAAAGCCAAAAAAACCAAGAAATCAAGCAAAAAGAAAAGTACAAAAGAATAGCTGTGATGTAACGATAGATAGCGGGCAGGTCGATTGAACTTGTCTGCTATTTTCGTGTATATCATTATTGTGTAACAGGGCGATTAATTTTGCTTTTTTCCTACGTGGTAAAAATAAATATTTTCAGTATAATGCTAACGGTTATACACTAAAAAAATCGGAGCGAGGATGACACAGGATTTATCATTTTGGGGACTGGTAGCAGAAGCCAGCTTGTTTGTTAAGCTGATTATGTTGGTGTTGGTGGTCACTATTTTGACTTCTGCTGCTTTGACGGGAAAGAAAATGATGCGCTTTCGGCGTATTCATAAAAAAAGTGACCGCTTTGAACGGCAGTTCTGGTCAGGAGCGGATATTACCACTTTGTACACGGAGCTAAAAGATAAGAACACCGAAGGCTTGGAATCATTATTTGTCGCCGGATTTGCCGAATTCAAACAGTTTGGCATTACTGACTTAAAAGATGATACGGTGATTATTACCAACTGCCGCGGGGCGATGACGGCAGCTATCTCGCGCGAGTTAGATAAACAGGAAAGCTTGCTGCCTTTTTTGGCAACGGCGGGTTCGGTCAGTCCGTATATCGGTCTGCTGGGAACGGTCTACGGTATTATGACGTCGTTTATGGCCTTGGGTTCGGTGAAATCAGCCTCTATTAATCACGTCGCTCCGGGGATTGCCGAGGCGTTGATTGCCACCGCGATTGGTCTTTTGGCAGCCATTCCTTCGGTGTTGGCGTACAACTATTTTATTACCAATTCAGAGCGTTTAAATATTCGTTATGAGACTTTCACCGAAGAGTTTATCAATATTTTGCGCCGCCAAATTCTTAAAGCCAAGGGGCAAGCAGGAGTCTAACAGTGGCAGGAAAACGACGCGGACAACGGGCAAAATCTGAAATGAATGTGGTGCCCTACATTGATGTCATGTTGGTGTTGCTGGTCATTTTTATGATTTCCGCACCGTTGTTAAATCAATCGGTGGAAGTTAAATTACCCAATTCCGATAATGCCGCTGATGTTCAACCCACGGACGCGGATGCGCCTGTGCCGTTGGTGGTAAGTATTGACAGTAACGGGGCTTATTACGTTGATAGAATTGATGATAATCTGTTGCCGGTGAATAAAAAATTGATTATTGATATTACCCGAAAAGTGTTATCGGAAAATCGGCAGACGCCGATATATATTCGTGCTGATAAACAGGTCGATTATGGCTCGGTAATGGTGGTGATGGATATATTAAAATCGGCGGGGGCGGACTCGGTCGGTTTGATTACTGCAGTTGAGGAAGAAGATGAGCAAACGCTTTAACGGTGAGTTGTTGCTGGAAAATATTGTTGGTATTGTGACGGCTGTACTGGTGCTGTCAGCCATGGCCGCCAGTGCTTTTTGGGTGTTGAAAAAGCCTGAAGACGCCGAAAATATATCGGGTAAACCGCTGCCGGAAAAGGTTCAGACTGTGAAAACCAATAGTGTCAATGCCGATGATATTGAGAAACTGTACCAGAAAAAACGAGACGAAATTGTTGCTCAGAAGGCTGCCGAACTGGCGGAAAAAAAACGTATAGAAGAAGAAAAGCAACGTTTGGCCGACTTGGAAAAGCGTAAAAAGGCCGAAGCCCTGGCGGAGAAAAAACGTTTACAAGAAGAAAAAAAACGCATTGAAAAGGAAAAGCAGCGCGTGGCGGCATTGGCAAAACGCAAGCAAGCCGAGGCACTGGCGGAGAAAAAACGCTTAAAAGAAGAAAAACAGCGGGTTGAGAAAGAAAAGCAGCGTTTGGCTGAAGAAAAACGACAAAAACAAGCACAGCAAAAAAAGCGGCAACAAGAAGAAAAAGCGCGTTTAGAAAAGGAGAAGAAACGCAAAGTAGCCGAAGAAAAACGCCTGGCCGAAGAAAAGCGGCAACAGGAAGCAGCAGAAAAAAAACGCCGGGTAGAAGCGGAAAAAGCCCGACTGGCAAAAGAATTAGCGGCTGATATTGCCGCCCGTGAAGCACAGGAAGCTAAAGTGGCGCAGGCAGCAGCAGAGGCGCAAGCCAAACAACGTGCCATTCGACAATTTAGTGCGGCAATTTCCGATAAGGTGAAAGGACGTTGGGTGATTCCGGCTAAATTGCCGCAAGGTTTGTCGGCAACCTTACAAATTAAAACAACACTGGATGGTAACATAAAAAATGTTACAATAAGCCGCTCAAGCGGTAATGTTGCTTTTGACCATTCTGCTGTTCAGGCAGTCAAGCAATCGGCACCGTTACCGATGCCTGAAAAAACCGACTGGGCGCAGGAATTTAGCACCATTAATATGAAATTCCCCTAGTGCAAAAAACATAAGTAGGAGATAAAGATGAAAAAAATCATACAACTGTTAACGCTAATTGCTTTTTGTCTGTGGCAGTCGGGTTATGCCTACGCCATTGATTTGTCGGTCGGGCAGGGTAAAGTAGCCGCCAAACCGATCGCCGTCGTCCCGTTTGCCGGTAATAGTGGTAAAGATAAAATTGACTTTATCGTTTCATCAGACCTAAAACAAAGCGGTGTATTTGCGCCGATTTCCCCGACAACCTACACGGACCGTCCCGGTAACGGTGAACAGATTAATTATGCTAATTTCCGCAAACTGGGTGCAGCTTATGTGGTGTTTGGTCAAGTAGTTGGTCAGCAGACACTACGTTTTACGCTGGCCGATACGTTTCAACAAAAAGTGTTGGGGACTTTCAATGTTGCCATGGCCAATAAAACCTTGCGGCAATCAGCCCATCAAATCAGCGATATTATTTTACAAAAATTAACCGGGACACGCGGGGCATTTGCCACGCGTTTGGCCTATGTTTATGAATCGGGGCAGGGCCCTTCGCGTCGCTACCGTATTGTTATTTCGGACTCGGACGGTAAAAATCCGATTACTTTATTGAATAGTCCTGCACCGGTAATGACACCGCGTTTTTCTCCTAACGGACAGTATTTGGCGTACGTCACTTATGAGGGTAATCAGTCGCAAATCGTTATCCACAACATTAAGTCGGGGAAACGGCGATTGCTTTCCAAAGAAAAAGGTATTAACTCTTCGCCGGCTTGGTCGCCCGATGGCAGTAAAATTGCCATGGTCTTGTCACGCGACGGTAATTCGGAGATTTATTTTAAGAATACCCTCAATGGCAAGTTAGTCAGGGTGACTAATAACCGGGGCATTGATACCGAACCGGTTTGGTCGCCTGATGGTCAATTTATTTATTTCACTTCTGACCGTTCCGGCTCACCCCAGTTGTATCGAATCAACCTGAGCAGTGGCGGTGTTACGCGCGTCAGTAGTACGGGACGCTACAGTGCCGGTGCCGATATTTCCAAAGACGGTAAAAAAATCGCTTTGGCACGCAACGCCGGCGGTCAATTTATTGTCGGTACTATTGATTTGGTAAGTGGCAAATTTAACGGGGTTAGCAAAGGATTTGTTGATGAAACGCCGCGTTTTTCCCCGAATGGCAAAATGCTGGTGTTTACTTCGACACAAAATGGACGCGGGGTGATAAAAATTGTCAACGTTGATGGCAGCGGCACCAATACGCTGTCAACCGGTGGACAAATTCGTGACCCCGATTGGTCAAACTATATTCGATAATTGATTATCTTAAAATGGAGAATAGAATGAAATATATATTAATGATAGGTCTAACGGTTGCATTGATTGGCTGTCAAAGTAGTAAAACAAAAACCACCCCGGAAAGCACCTTGGGTGGTTCCGAAGTGGCCACCAGCAATGGTATTGATGGCGTCTATTATGGTGGTGACGGCTATAACCCCGGTGCAACCAGCGGCTATAATGCGGCGACTAACGGCGACTTTTATGATAATTCCAGCTATGGGAAAAATGTTGTCGGCGGCCCGAGAGCACCGGCCAAAGACCGTGTCATTTACTTTTCTTTTGATAGTTCAAGTATTGATAACAGAGCCAGAGCCATCGTTAACACTCATGCGGCTTATTTAAAACAGCATCCCAAAACAAAAATTTTATTGGAAGGACATACCGACAGTCGGGGTAGCCGCGGTTATAACGTTGCTTTGGGTGAACGCCGTGCTATTGCCGTCCTGAAACTACTCAATCGGTTGGGTGTTCCGGCAACCCAGATTCGCGTTATCAGTTACGGTGAAGAAAATCCGGCTGTTGCGGGCTACAATGAAAATGCCTACAAACGCAATCGCCGCGTTGTCATTCAATATTAGATATTAAAATTTGGACATTAACATGGTAAAACAAACAGTTTTGATGATGGGCATGGCAACCTTGTTGAGTGCTTGTGTTAGTGGTAGTGATTTTGCTCATCTGCAATCACAAGTGACCCAGCTGGATGCCAAATTACGCACGGCTGAAAATCAGCTGCAAGTGTTACAAAAAGAGTTAACGGTTGTCAAAGGTCAACGCGTGGTCCGTCTGCCGACGGGTGCTCCGACCACAACCCGGCGGCGCAGCAGTCAGCAGCCCGATTATGCTATGTCAGAGCAGGAGCGTTTGTTCAACACGGCATTAAACCATTACAAGGGGGGTAATATTCAATCGGCCATTCAACAGTTTGAGCAATTTGCCGGCCAATACCCCAATGATAAGCATTATGCTCAGGCACTGTATTATCTGGGTGAAGCGAATTACACGCTGCGCCAGTACGACAAAGCTCAACAAGTATTGGAAGTGTTGGTTTATCAAACGCCCAGTGCTGAGGTAAGCCCCGGTGCCGTGGCTTTATTGGAAAAAGTTTATCGCGGTAAAGGTGATAATACCAAGTTGAGTGAACTCGATAATTTTAAGCAAAACTTGTCATCGCCGGGATTGGAAAAGTCCCAGTAAGCGCTCAGCCATCATTCAATAATGGCCATAAAACAATGGCCATAAAGCAGTGATGATAAGCAGGCTCAGTGGCAATATACCCGCATCATCTCCTTTTGACGGTTTTCCCCAACGGCATCGCCCGCCAACGGCGGTGCCTGGCAGGGAATAACGGCATCAATGTCACCGTAAGCAGCCCCGTCACCATGCCGAGCAGTGAAAACAGTGACCACAGGGCGGCCCCATAGGATAACCATGGGATACTTTGTTTGTTACGTACACGAACACTTATCCCGTTATTCAGCCGGTACCAAGCTGTTGAGCGCTGAAATACAGTGATGTGAATTAATTTCCGGTACAAGGCGCATTGTTGAAGACAGCATAAGGAATACGGCAAGACGGTATAACGCCGTAACGGCAATTAATGCACTTTACTATAGTCACGTAAGGTCTTATAACTGCGGCGATGTTCGGGCAAAATACCGTAGCGGTTAATGGCGGCTTTGTGGGCTTTGGTCGGATAGCCTTTATGAGCCGCCAACCCGTATTGCGGGTAGCGTTTATCTAATCGCCGCAGTTCGGCATCCCGACTGGTTTTGGCCAAAATTGAAGCAGCCGAGATACAAGCGTGTAGTGCGTCTCCCTTGATAAACGCCTTGGCGGGTTTGTCGCAATCGGGGGTAAATTTGCCGTCCACCCAAACCTCGGTATAATCGCTGTGGATGCCGGCAATGGCACGTTGCATTGCCAGCAGCGTCGCGTAGTGAATATTGAGCCGATCAATTTCAGCCGGCGAGGCGGTACCGATGGCATAATCTATCGCAATTGAGCGAATATAATCGGCGTATTGTTCGCGTTTTTTCTCCGACAAGCTTTTGCAATCGGCAATTTTCCCGGTGTCATAATTATCAGGTAAAATAACTGCCGCAGCCACAACATTACCGATTAATGCCCCGCGTCCGGCTTCATCCACCCCGATAATCATGACAAGGAGATTTGTTGGTAAGTGAGGTGGTCATAAATCGCTTTGGCGGCATTTTCCGCCCCGTTTTTTTTTAATTTTTTCCGCGTTTCAATCAGGTATTCAACCATTCGCGCTCTATCATTGCTTGGTACGATGAGTGTTTCCAGAATCTCGGCCATTTCGCTGGTATTGATATATTCTTGCATAAATTCCGGTACAATGGGGTGATCGGCCAACAAGTTGGGTAAAGAAAAATGTGAGATATTCAGCATCTGCCGGGCCAATATTGCGGTTATCGGACTGACCTTATAAGAAACCAACATGGGCTTTTGCAGTAACATGGCTTCCAGGGTAGAAGTCCCCGAAGTCAGCAGCACGGCATCGGCCGCCGTCATCACCGTCTTGGCTTGCTGAAAAAACACCGTATAGGGCAAGTTCCTGGCTTTTTTTTCCATCACTGTACCGATTAGCTGGAAAAGGCTGTCATTGGCAGCGGGAATTAAGCAATGCAATGCGGGTTGCCGTCTGTAGAGTTTTTTTGCCGTTTGAATAAAAATAGGTAACATCCTTTTCACTTCACTTGGCCGGCTGCCGGGCAAAATGGCCAGATAATGCGCATTGTCGCTTAGTTTCAGCTGTTGTCTGGCGGCTGGCGTATCGATGGTTTCAGGAATAATATCCAGCAGTGGATGGCCGCAATGCACCGCTCTCATCTGGTGCTGGTCATAAACACCTTTTTCAAAGGCAAACAGTGTCAGCATTAAATCACAAGCGTTTTTGATATGGTGGATACGTTTTTCTCGCCAGGCCCACACCGATGGACTGACATAATGCACTGTAAAAATACCCGATGTTTTCAGTCGTTGCTCCAAACTTAAGTTAAACTCCGGATAATCAATACCGACAAAGGCATCCGGCATTACACTTTGATAATAGTGTGTGAGTTTTTTGCGACAATTTAACAAACGTGGCAACGAGCCAACAATTTCGCTGATGCCCATAACGGCAAAATCTTCCATAGGTAACAGCGAGTTAAAACCCTCCGCCTGCATTAACGGACCGCCAACACCATCGAAAAAAATACACGGATTCAATTTACGCAGGGCCTTTATCAGCTCGGCCCCGAGTTGGTCGCCGGAAGGTTCACCGGCAAATAAGGCAATGTGCATTAGCGGATTAACCCCCGCTTCATGGTCGGGAAGAAATTGTTGATTAAAGCCACCACCGGTTGCTCTTTGGCCAACTGTTGCAGTTTAATTTTGGCTTCGTCCAGAGTCAAGCCGCTGTGATATATCACTTTAAACGCCTGCCGGATAATTTTAATTTCTTCCGGGCTAAAGTGATGACGTTTTAAGCCTTCACGGTTGATGGAAACGGCTTTGGCCGGCATACCGTCAACCATCGCGTAGGGTGGTACGTCGTGTTTAACGCCGGATGAAAATCCGCAAATAGCGTAATCACCAATGGTGACAAACTGATAAACCAGAGCAAAGCCACCCATCACAACGTGATTGCCGACGGTGACGTGGCCGGCCAGTGATGCGCCGTTGGCGAAAATGGTATCATTGCCAATGCGGCAATCATGGGCCAAGTGCACGTAGGCCATAATCCAGTTGTCATTGCCGATTTCGGTGACCCCCTTATCTTGTATAGTGCCTCGGTTAAAAGTACAAAACTCACGCACCACATTATTGTCGCCCATTTTAAAGCAAGTGCTGTCCCCTGCATGGAACTTTTTATCTTGTGGCACCTCGCCGATGGAGTTAAACTGATAAATTTTATTATTGCGGCCAATTTGTGTCGGGCCTTGAATAACAACATGCGGACCAACCCAAGTACCGTCACCAATGTCAACATCAGCACCGATAATCGAGTAAGGGCCAATGCTGACATCTTTGCCTATTTTTGCACTGCTATCAATAATTGCGGTCGGGTGTATCATTTTTTACTCTGTTGTTTTTCTTATTATTTTACTTTTTCCAACTTATTACAAAATACATAAAAATTGTGCAGTTTTAAACATTTTCCAAGTCAGACAGGGCGGCGTGTACACATCAAGTCGGCACTACACACCACTTTGCCATCAACACAGGCTTTGCCGTGAAAAGCATAAATACCACGGCGGGCACGGACAAATTCAACCGTCATTTGTAAACAATCACCGGGCACGACAATTTGTTTGAAACGGGCATTATCGATGCCGACAAAATAGTACAGTGAAGAGCTGTCGTCCGGTGGCACGTTTTCCGTCTTAAAACCCAAAATACCGGTGGCTTGTGCCATTGCTTCCAAAATCATCACACCCGGCATCACCGGTTTTTGCGGAAAGTGACCTTGGAAAAAAGGCTCGTTAATGGTGACATTTTTAATGGCTTTGAGATAGTTTCCCACTTCGTAATCAACCACTTTATCCAGCATTAAAAAAGGATAACGGTGGGGTAGATAACGCATAATCTCTTGTACGTCCAAGGTGGTTATAGCTTCACTCATAATAACTTTTCTCTTTTCACTAATTGTTCAATTTTCTTAAAATAAACGGCGGCACGATTCCATTTACCTGCCGGCATGGCTGACAAAGCACCGGCATAAGTTCCGGGTTTTTTGATGGACTGTAAAACTCTTGCCCCGCCATTGACCTGCACGCCGTCACAAATACTGATATGCCCGACAACACCGACCTGCCCGCCCAATAAACAATGCTTACCTATGCTGGTGGAGCCGGCAATGCCGACTTCGGCGGCCATGGCGCAACCGTCACCAATGGTGACATTATGCGCAATATGCACCAAATTATCAATAATCACATTGTTGCCGATAACAGTGTCATTGATGGCACCGCGGTCAATGCAGGTGTTGTTGCCAATGTGGGTGTGATGGCCGATACGCACGCCACCAATTTGCGGAATAGGGTGCCAGTGTCCACCTTCAAAGCTAAAGCCAAATCCTTGCCCGCCAATAACCGCACCGTCGGCGATAACGCAATGCTGATCAATGTGGCAGTGATCAGCAACGCTGACACGGTGGCCGATAACCGTATGTTCACCAATAACACTGTCTCGGGCAATGGTGCAATGATTGCCGATTATGCAGTTATCGCCTAATACCACACCGTCCTCAATAATACTGTATTGTCCGATACTGATATTGTTTCCCAGTGTCGCCTGTGAGCTGACAGTTGCCGTTGCCGCAATTTCGGGTTGAACGGGTGAGGCAAAGATGGCGGTTAAAATCAAACGAAAAGCCTGGGTCGGGTTGTGATGGACAATGCCTAAATCGATTGTATCCTGCCAATCGGGTTTAACAAGATAAGCCGCAGCGATGTTCGGGTCAACTTTTTTTAGCAGTCCGGGACTGGCAATAAAGGTCAGGGCATCCGCTTGCAAGTTTTCTATTGAGCAGATTTGCTTAATGAGGGTATCGGCCTCGCCAATAATTTTGTCACTCCCGCAAATACCGGCCAATTCAGCCAGCGTTAACGGTAGGGCCGGCTGTGTATTAGTCAATTGTTTGCTCCGCCAGATACTTAAACACATCGGGGGTGATGTCAATACGCGAACTGACATAAATCACCCCGGTATTATTCAGGACAATATCCATCTGTTTTTCTTTGGAAACTTTGGCAACCATGGCGACAATTAACGTTTGTAATTTGCCCAGAGCCTCATTGCGGCGGACGCTGAAATCATCTTGTAAACGCTGTTGTTTTTTTGCCAGTTCGCGCTGCTTTTCGCCGATTTCTTTTTGTAACTCCAACATCGTGTTTTTATCGTTTTCGCTGTCATATTTTGCACTTAATTGGGCTAACTGATGGCGTAAGTCAATAATGGCCTGGTTTTGTGTCTCAAATTCCGTTTCTAATTTTTTCTGGATTTGCTCCAATTGGGGTGCTTGTACCATCAATTTACGAATATTAACGAACCCCACCTTGATATTATTATCGGCCTGCTGGGCCGGAACAATTTGGCAACCCAGTAAACCGACCAACAAGATAATCAGTCGAAAAAATACGTTCACTATAGCGGTGCTCCGATAGTGAACTGGAATTTTTCCGTTTCATCACCTTTTTTCTCATTAAGCGGCACGGCATAACTTAAGTTCAGCGGCCCAATTGGTGAGCGCCACAAAACATAAGCACCGGCAGAGTATCTGAAGTCACCGACATCGAAATCATCAAGGTCATTATAAACATTACCGAAGTCGGTAAACAGCCCTAAACGAAAGGCTTCGGCGTCTTGCCCGAAGGTCCAGGGCAGAATCAGCTCGGCACCGCCGGTAACACGTAAGTCACCACCTTTAATATCATTATTGCTCCAACGGGGACCCAAGCTGTTACCTTTAAACCCTCTTACCGTGGTTAAACCGCCGGCATAATAGTGTCTGAAAAAGGGGATATCTTTGGTGCTGCCAAAACCATCACCATAGCTAACATCACCGCGAACCGAAGCCAATAAATTCTCAGACAAGGGGAAATAGCTACGATTTCTGGCATTCAGTTTGTAGTATTTTTCATCACTGCCGGGGACGGCAACTTCTGCACCCAGGCGGGTGACGGCGCCTTGGGTGGCAAAAATAGGCTTGTCACGCGTATCGTGTGTCCAGTTAAAGTCAACAATAAATTCATTAAACTTCTTACCGTGATTCTTCAGCCAACCCAGCAACTCGGGTGAAGTGGAATCCCCTGTTTTGATATCCGTTCTACGATAACCGACACCCAACGCATAAGATTCATACTCATCAATCGGAAAGCCGAAACGTAAGAAAGCACCTAAATTATCCGAAGTCCAATCGCCGATGTCACTTTTGGATTCATCGGTAGCGTTGTAATACAACTGCACGGTTCGGCTGACACCATTGGGGGTAAAGTAAGGGTCGGTAAAGGTTGTGGCGTAATTCTTCTCGCTTTTAGACGTGGAAAAATCAAACCTGAAACGATTACCTGTGCCCAAAAAGTTACCGCTTTCGTAGCCGGCATTCAACATAAAGCCTGAGGACGAACCATAGCCGATACCACCGGTAATACTGCGATTGGGCGTTTCTTGCACTTTATAAACAACGTCAACCTGGTCAGAGTGACCCGGCACAGGCACGGTGCGACGTTCAACCGATTTGATATAGGGCAAACGCTGAATACGTTCATCAGAACGTTTAACTTTACTGTAGTTATAGGTTGCAGCCTCCATTTGACGCATTTCACGACGCAACACTTCATCATTGGTTTTATAGTTACCGGTAAATTCTATGCGTCTGACATAGGTTCTTTTGCCCGGTTGCAGGTCATAAGTCAGGACAACATAATGCTGCTGTTTGTTAAGTTTGGGCAAAATACGCACATCGGCAAACGCATAGCCTTTTTCACCCAATGCGTTTTTGATATTAATCTGTGATTGTCTTACCTGTGAACGCGAATAGTAATCGCCGATACCGTATTCTAATAAGCGGTTTAGCTGCTCTTTATTCAGTAATTTAGAGCCAACGTAGATGTTTTTATCAATGCGATAAGGCAAACCTTCACTAATACTGATGGTGATATAAACATACTTTTTATCATCGGTTAAACTGACCTGCGTTGAATTAATCCGAAAGTCCAGATAACCACGGTCATAGTAAAAGGCTTCAATTGCTTCAATATCGGCTTTGAGTTTCTCACCGGCATACTGATCCCCTTTACTCAGCAGCGAATGCCATTTTGAATCAGTCAATTTAATTTTGCTTAATAACAGTTCTTCCGAAAAAGCCTTATTACCGACAATATTGATTTGTTTAATACGCGCCGAAATACCCTCCTTAATGGCAATGTCAACTTCTACTTTACCGTTGCCTAATGCTCTGGCATCGGCATCGATGATGACATCAAATTTAGAGCGTGAGTGGTACAAATCGAGCAGCGCTTTTTTGGCTCTGTCCAGTTTCATTTCATCAAAGGTATCACCTTCACCCAAACCCAAGGCAACCAATCCTTTAAGCAAGTCTTTATCCTTGATTTCTTCATTGCCATCTAAGTTGATTTTGCTGACCACGGGACGTTCTTCAACTTGAATAACCAAGACATTGCCATCACGCGATAACTTCACATCCTGGAAAAACCCCGTTTGATGTAACTGGCGAATAATCTTAGGGTAATCGGCATCAGTGATGGTTTCTCCGCGCTTGACCGGCATATAGTTGAAGAAACTGCCGGCGGTAATGCGTTGCAGGCCCGATACCCGAACATCCTTGACGGTGAATGTTTCCGCCTGTGACACACCCAAGACGAATAAAAGCGAAATTAATAAATTGGATTTTTTCATAACGGTAATGACAAAATGATAATAAAATTATCACTGCATTCTACCAAAGTCATCGCTTAAACTCTAGTGAAATGCGTATTAATTTAGCAGGGGGGGAAGGGGGAAATATCGCTTTACGCGAACAGGGGGATTGCCGGGTTATTTTTTTGTCAGGCTGACAGGCTGTTCACCCGGCATTGTTGCCAAACGTTTATCGCAAGGTTTATCGCAGTCACAGGCCTTTTCAATGCCAATATGACCCAAACCGCCACAGCTGCCGGAAATCGGTTTGCGTTTCATCATTACACCGACCGCCATCAAAACAATCATCGCCACAAACATCAAAAAAACAACAATAAAAGTACCCATTTTTTCCTCTATTTTCTAAGCAATAGCAAAAAGAAACCGTTGCGCCAACCGGCGCACAGGGCATTCATGGTAAATCAACTCTTTTTACCTCACCCGCACCGTGGACATTATCGTGTCCCTGCACCCATACCGTTTTCAGCGCCGGCGGTACTTTAACACCCGATAAACTGCGGGTAAAAGGCTGCTCATTCACGTGGGGATGATGCAAAACACGCGTCCCCAGTACTTTTTTATCCGGGGAAAGAATCTCAAAACGATTGGCATAATGTTCCCAACCGCTATCGGCATGGGAGAGCGTGACCGCAAAATCACAGACTCTCTGGGCATTGCAATTGACTTTTACCGCGGTAACGCTGACTTCTCCGGCGTTAGTCGTACTCAACATCAGCAAAGTGCTTAGCACCATCAACAGATTTTTATTTATCATTTCACTCATCAAAGGATAAAGCGGTAAAAACCGCAACGGCAGGTTTTTACCCGATGCAGTAATTAGCCGCCGAAATCATCTAATAAAATATTTTCGTCCTCAACACCCAAATCGTGCAGCATATCAATCACCGATTTATTCATAATCGGCGGCCCGCACATATAAAACTCACAATCTTCCGGGGCCGGATGGTCTTTTAAGTGATTCTCATACACCACGTTTTCCGGTTGTGGGTCGGATAACGCCACGTGCCACTCGAAATTAGGGAATTCAGCCGCCAAGCTGTCAAAATCTTCCACATACATCATTTCTTTTTTCGAACGGGCACCGTACCAGAAGGTAATCTTACGCTTGGAATGCAAGCGTTTCAATTGGTCAAAAATATGCGAACGCATGGGGGCCATTCCCGCACCCCCGCCGATAAAGACCATTTCGGCATCGGTATCTTTGGCAAAGAATTCCCCGAACGGCCCGGAAATCGTTACTTTATCGCCTTTTTTCAGGTTAAAGATATAGCTGGACATTTTACCGGCAGGAATACCGGTACTCCCCGGCGGCGGTGAAGCAATTCGCACGTTGAGCATAATAATGCCTTCTTCTAACGGGTAGTTGGCCATTGAATAAGCCCGTACGACGTCTTCGTCGTTAACGGCGTGGACATCAAATAATTTGAAATGTTCCCAGTCGCCGCGGTATTGTTCCTCAATGTCAAACTCGGAGTACTTGATATCGTACGGTGGGCATTCAATCTGAATATAACCACCGGCTCGGAACGGCACCGATTCGCCGTCGGGAATTTTCAGGACCAACTCCTTGATAAAGGTCGCCACGTTGTCGTTGGAAATGACCTCACACTCCCATTTTTTTACCCCAAAGACTTCTTCGGGAATTTCGATTTTCATATCTTGCTTAACAGCAACCTGACACGATAAACGTTCCCCGGTACGGGCCTGGCGTTTGGTAATATGACTTTCTTCAGTCGGCAGAATATCGCCGCCGCCTTCAAATACTTTGACTTTGCACTGTCCGCAAGTACCACCGCCACCGCAGGCAGAGGGAATAAACAAACCTTGCTCGGCCAGAGCGCCCAATAACTTACCGCCTGCCGGCATATGTAAATCTTTCTCACCGTTAACATTAACGGTAACATCGCCGGTATTGACCAGTTTTTTGCGTGCTGCCAGAATGATGGCAGTCAGGGCAATCACCACGGCAATAAATAACACAACGGCATAGAGAATGGTTGCAAACATATTATCCTCCTTACAAAGAAATACCGGAAAACGACATAAAGCCTAATGCCATCAATCCCGCAATAATAAAGGTGATACCTAAGCCTTCCAACCCTTTGGGGACGTCGGCATATTTAAGTTTTTCCCGCACCCCGGCAATGGCAACAATTGCCAGTGCCCAACCCAGTCCCGAACCAAAGCCAAACACCACCGATTCGGGGAAATTATAGTCACGTTCAACCATAAACAGCGTTCCACCCAAAATAGCACAGTTAACGGTAATCAACGGCAGGAAAATCCCTAAAGCGTTATACAGCGGCGGGAAGAATTTATCCAAAAACATCTCCAAAATCTGCACAATGGCGGCAATAACGCCGATATACACCACCAATCCGATAAATGACAGATTGACTTCAATACCGAGCATTGTCCATAACGAAGCACCGTCTTTAATAAAAAAGGTATTGAGCAAATTGTTGACCGGCACGGTAATGGTTTGTACGACGATGACCGCAATTCCCAGACCCAAAGCGGTTTCGACCTTTTTCGATACCGCCAAAAAGGTACACATGCCGAGGAAAAACGCCAACGCCATGTTTTCAATGAAAACCGATTTAATAAATAAACTTAAGTAATATTCCATGATGAAATCCTATAAACTAGTGGCTCCGCTTAGTGACCGTGGGGGCTGTACAGCGGTTTGGCCGCTTCAGCTTCAGCAAAGTCGGGTTTTTCAACCTGGTCGGGCTTATAAGCACGCAGGGCCCAAATCAGTAAACCGATAACAAAAAACGCCGACGGAGGTAATAGCATTAAACCGTTAGGAACGTACCAGCCGCCGTCTGCAATCGGGTGTAAAATGGTTATACCGAACCACGTTCCCGAACCCAAAACTTCCCGCAACGTCGCTACCAACAGCAATAAAACAGAATAGCCCAAACCGTTGCCAATCCCGTCAACAAAAGACTCTTTGACAGGCGTATTCATGGCCACGGCTTCCGCCCGTCCCATCACAATACAGTTGGTAATAATCAAACCGACAAAGACCGATAATTGCTTTGCTACGCCGGGGAAAAAGGCCCGTAGAATCTGGTCAACGATGATAACCAAAGAAGCAATAATCACCATTTGTACAATAATACGGATGCTGTTGGGAATATTTTCCCGAATCATCGAAATGAACAGGTTGGAAAACCCGGTGACCAGCGTCAGAGCAACCGACATCAGTATAGCAGTTTCCATTTTGCTGGTTACTGCCAGTGCTGAACAAATACCGAGTACCTGTAAGGCAATCGGGTTATTGGCCAAAATAGGGTCAAGCAAAATGGTTTTTAAGGATTTTTTATCAGACATTTTTATCTCTCCCTACTGTGCTTGTGTCAAGGTTTTCAGGTAAGGCCCGTAACCTTGTTGACTAAGCCAGAAATTAATCGTTTTTTGTACACCGCGGCTGGTTAAGGTAGCGCCCGCCAGCGAATCAACTTGCTGTTGCGCCACGTCAGGTTTGGTACTGACATTTTTAACCAACTGTATATCGGGGGTATCGCCTTTACCGTAGGGCTTTTTGCCCACCCACTTGGCTTGCCATGCGGGGTTTTGGATTTCCGCCCCCAGTCCCGGGGTTTCCTTTTGTTCGTAAAAAGTTAGTCCTTCAATGGTTTTGCCGTCCGTATTCATGGCCAGAAAACCGAACATCGTTCCCCACAGACCATAACCGCGAATTGGCAAAATAACCCGGGTGACCTTATCATTTGTTTTCAGCTGATAAATCACTGCATATTTGGCTATACCGCCGATTTTTGCCGGGTCATCTTTGAGTATCGTGCCGGTTTGCGGGTCTTTAGCGGCTTTGACAGCGTTAAATGTGGTTGGGTCAATGGCATCGGTCGGTTGACCGGTTTTTAAGTCAATGGCAACGGCAATAATATTATCGGCAAAAACTTTCTCAATGTCGTCACCGTCTCGATAGATGCCCGCCGCCCCCAGAATGTTACGTTTTTTTTCCAAGGCGGCGTTTTTGTCCTGGATGGGTTTAAGACCGACAGCTGCTAACGAAACCAGCGTGGCGCATACCAAGCTGAGCACAATGGCAATCGTCAAAATAAAACCTGTGGATTCTTTATTTTTCGCCATAACGCACCTCTCTACGTTTTACATTCGCTTTGACGACAAAGTGATCAATCAACGGCGCAAACATATTGGCGAACAGGATGGCCAACATAATGCCCTCTGGAAAAGCCGGGTTAACAACACGAATTAACACGGTCATTACGCCAATTAAGATGCCGAATACCCAACGTCCGGTATCAGTAACAGCCGCAGTTACCGGATCGGTCGCCATAAACGTCATGCCAAAGGCAAAGCCACCCAAAACCAAATGCCAATGCGGCCCCATGGCAAACATTGGGTTGGTATCCGAACCAATCAGCATAAACAGCAGGGATGTCACCACCATACCTGTGAACACACCAAGGATAATTCGCCACGAAGCAATACCGGTAAAGACCAAGAAAATTCCGCCTAATAAAACGGCAAAGGTGGACACTTCACCGACCGAGCCGGGGATAAAACCCATAAAGGCGTCAAACCAACTAAATTGTTGTGCCATGGCGTCCATGCCCTCGTTGGGCACAACGCCCAATGGCGTGGCACGGGTGACACTGTCTAATACCCAGATTTGGTCGCCTGACATTTGCGCAGGATAAGCAAAGTATAAAAAGGCACGTCCCGCCAGTGCCGGGTTAACAAAATTGCGCCCGGTACCGCCGAAAACCTCTTTAGCAATCACCACACCGAAGGAAATTCCCAGAGCGGCCTGCCATAGAGGGATATCAGGCGGAACGATGAGGGCAAATAAGATGGAAGTGACAAAAAAGCCTTCATTGACTTCGTGTCCGCGCACCATAGCAAACAGCACTTCCCAAAATCCCCCGACAATAAAGACGGTGAGGTAAACGGGTAAAAAGGAACTGAGCAGTCCCGTGGTAAAGTTATGCAATAGACCGGCTTCTGCCCCGTCGGCCTGCAACCCAACGTTATAACAACCGAAGAAAATAGCCGGGAAGGTGGCAAAATAAACAAAAATCATCATACGTTTTAAGTCTATGGCATCACGCACGTGACTGGCGCGTTTGGAAACGTAGCCGGGCGTATAGAAAATTGTTGCGGCGGCCTCGTACAAAGCGAAAAAGCGTTTGTATTTGCCGTCACCGACAAAATGATGTTCTATTTTTTGGAAAAAGTTTTGTTTACCCTGTTGTTTGCCTTGTTGTTTATTTGGCTCGTTCATCATTAGCCCTCCTTCTCGATTTTTTCGAGGTTTTCACGCAAAATCGCGCCGTACTCATATTTCGACGGGCAAACAAACGTGCACAATGCCAAATCCTCTTCGTCCAACTCCAGTACCCCCAGTTGCTGGGCGGTATCGGTATCTTTAACGATAATCGCCTTAAGCAATAAAGTTGGCAGGATATCGAGTGGCATCACTTTTTCATACACCCCGATAGGTACCATCGAACGCGGCGAGCCGCCTGATGAGGTCGTCATGGCTTGAATCTTTCCGGTGATACCCCCCAAATAGACTTTGGTCGCAGTAAATTTATCCGTACCGGGTTTTAACCAGCCGATAAATTCCTGCTGGTTTCCTTCTTGCAGTAGTGAAACTTGCAGGGCATAGCGACCCAGAAAAGCGGTTTCCGCCTGTACAAAGGCACCGTTAAGTACGCTGCCATTGACGACACGGGTATTACTGTCAACTGCCTGGTCAGTGAGTAATTCGTTTAAACTGGCACCGGCAAGGGTTTTGACCAACTTAGGCTGTTTGGCTGCCGGCCCGGCAATACTGATTACCCGTGACAAATCCAATTGACCCGTGCTAAATAAACGCCCGATGGCGAGGACATCCTGATAATTCAAATGCCAAACGGTTTTATTGGCATTGACCGGATCAAGCGTGTGGATATGTGTGCCGACCAGCCCGGCCGGGTGGGGGCCGTCAAATTCGACGACTTCAACCGCGGCAGAACCGGCTGAAATAGTGCTGCCGGCGCGTTGACATAAATAGGTTTTGCCATCAGTCAGTTGGCTGACAATTTTGAGTCCTGCTTCAAAGGCATCCGCCTCGTCCTGAATGGCCAGATCAGGATTAACAGCCAAAGGATTGGTGTCGGTTGCAGTGACAAAGACACTGTGCGGGGTGCTGCTCGGTGCCGGAATTTTGCTGTACGGACGGGTGCGCAGGGCTGTCCAGAGACCTGACTCCACCAATACGTTAACAATGGATTCCCGTGATGCTGACGCCGCGTTGACGGAAAAGTCGATTTGCTCATCGCCTTGTTTATCAATGACTACCGATAACAACATGCGTTTCTCGCCACGGTGAATGGCTGAAATTGTTCCCGCAGCAGGTGCGGTAAAAAACACGCCGGGATTTTTTTTGTCTTCAAATAATTTTTGTCCGCGTTTGACCGTGTCGCCCACCTGAACCAGCATAGTTGGCTTCATTCCGATATAGTCAGGCCCAAGCACGGCGACCTGCTGAGTCTCGCTTACTTCAACCGCACCGCTTGCCTGTCCCGAGATGGGAATATCCAAGCCTTTTTTAATCTTGTACATAAATTGCCCTTGAATCGATTGATATAATATCAATAACAGTATGATTTTTAAATTTAAAACCACACATCCTCATTTAACTGATAATAAAGCATATTGAATCAATATACTTAACCGATAACTCCGCTTATCAGCATAACGCTAAATGTAGTCAAAGATTGTACCATTTTTACCTTTAAAAAATAAGCCTAAATTAAGGCTATTTCCTGATAACCGTACAGTGGAATTAGTTGTTCATAACTTTAATTACGGGCAAAATATAATTCTTAATGACAGAGCACTAGTTAAGCGATGCCTGTTGCCAAAATCTAGGATAGGCTGGATAGACGTTATTCTTGTCAATCTCTCTGTGCGAGAAATGAGTGAATGTATAAGTGCATAAAACTAAGATTAATATGGTTAATATTAATCTATAAATATGAAAAGAAAGTTTATTGTTAATTGTTCGAGACGGTAGTTTCTCCTTGAAATTAAAGTGAAGAGCATAGCTAAAGAACATTAATATCGCCATTTGGCTTTGTGGATAGATATGTGCCCCTGATAACATCATATTAGTAACTATCGCTATACAGCCAGCAGATAGCAAAATAGGTATTTGGTTTTTAATCAGGATATGCTTTACAAATAAATAGCCACTTATGCAAACGAATAAAAAACCAATCACGCCCCATTCCAACGTAAACTGCAACACCACATTGTGTATATGTCCCCGTGGAGGGGATAGATTGATTTGTTCAGCAAAAACAAAATTGCCGCCACCTATACCTAGGCCGTTAGTATCTAGTAAATTTTTTATCCCAGATATCCACATCTCTAATCTGCCTGAACTACTTTGTCTGATAATGTTGTAATCTGCTGTTTCAGGTATTATTTTTATTAATATTACATAAAGAAAAATGCTAATAAAAATGCTTATTAATGGGCGTTTTATACTTGAAAATGGCCTACGGTAGTATAAAGGTATCGACAATATTGCGATGATGATACTCAACCATACCGCGCGAGCAGCGTCAAGCCATAGTGTCAATAAATAAACACTGGCAATTAAAGTAACTGTCTTTGGTTTGTTTTTCAAAAAACCAGGACTGTACCATAACAAAAATAGGCAAGGTAAGAGTGTGTCGTTATAATAACGGTTATTGGAAAAGGCACCGTGCCACTCTAGTTCTATGTTTTTAGTGAGGTAGAGATAGTACCCGAATAGGCACCAAAAAACAATGTACATAGGTGCTAACGCGACTGCTGCAAGCATATTATCCATATACATGAATTGGTTACCTGGTAGAGCGCTTAATACTATCCATACTTGGCAGAGAATAAATAAATAAAAAATGATACTAACTGTCAGCAGTAAATCCACAACGGCCAGTGTCGGGGACTTTGCTTGGTAACTTGTTATTGACAACAGTAGGATGCAAACAAGAGCAATGATATTTATTGTATTGGGTATTTGCTTGGCAAAGTCTTTGTTGATAATGTATTGGTAAAAAATAATGCTTAGTCCAATGATAAATATCTGCTCTATTCGCCAATTGTCATATTGATAGTATGCCCAATTAATGGAGTAGAGGTCTAAAAAAACAGTTATCAAAAAGATGAGTGGCAGAGAAATAATACCTATTAAAGAACCGATATACAATTTGCTTTTATCTACATGCATTGAAAAATAAACTTATATTATAAGAGCATTGATTTTACCACTTAGGCGTTAGTTAAGGTAACATTTTAAAAACGAAAAAGTGGTCCGCTATAATCATAGCAGACCACAACAGATAGCAAGTTACTTAAAGGCGATTAAAAATCATATTTCATTGTTGCCCCGAAGAAGCGCCCCGGTTCGGTGATTTGACCGTAAGTCTGTGGGAAAAACGCATTATATTGCGACGCTGACCACTTGGCATATTTTTTATCAAAGACGTTATAAACACCGGCATTGATTTGCAAGCCCTTGGTGGGTTTAAAATAAGCAGTCAGGTCAGTTGCACCATAGCCGCCGACAGGAATCAACGTGTTATCGGACTTGGCAATATCCGTGGCTTTTTTCGCCTTGGCAAAATTGGTGGTCACCGCCATACCCCACTTTTGCGACGGATCATCATAGGCCAAACCGATACTGCCGTTAAGCGGCTCGACATCGGAATAGGGTTCGTGGGTTTGCTTATTTTTACCCTTGGCATAAGCTACAGCACCACGCAGTTTTAACCCTTCCGGTGCATTAACAGCACGATGTAAGTCCAATTCACCTTGATACTCTAAGCCGTAAATAACAACTTTGTCTTCCATATTCACAGTCGTCTCCCTGCCATTGGGCAGGCGTCCGGAGACTGCCAAATCACGATAAGTGTCGTGGAAAGCATTAATGGTTTGCGAGCCAATATCGCCTTGGCTGCGTAGTCCCACGGTAAACCCTGCGCTTTGTTCGGGTTTCAGGTTGGGGTTGTTAACACGCCCGTGGCCGCTGGACGAATTTAACTCGTTAAAAGAAGGGATTTTATAGCCTTGGCGATAACCGGCAAATAACTGATGACTGTCGGTAAGGTCATAAGTTGCCCCTAAGCGCCAAGAAAAATGATTATCATCCAAATCAATTAACGCTTCACGATAGTTTGGCGTTGGTTTGGCATTGATACGATAATGAGTAAATTCCACCCCCGGCATAATGTGTAATTTGCCATCAGCCAGAGCAATATCATCGTTAATATAAGCGGTAACTTGTCGTGTTTTGGTATCGGGTTGATAAGTCGTCTTATTTTGTTCCAGCCGCGGCGGATTGGTGTCACTCATACGGTAGCTGTTTTGTCTTGATTTGGATTTATGAGCCTGTAAATTTAGTCCATAGCTGACATCGTGCTCAACATTACCGACGGTGATGGCTTTACTTAGGTGTGCCTCAACACCGTAGCCGTTAACAGCATAATCGGTGGTCGCCACTTTACCGTATTGATAACCGTAAGCCAATTCGTTGCCCCGGTGATTTTTGTAGTCTTGATAATGAGCCTGCCAGTAACCGCTGTCGGCAATGGCGGTGTTGAGCTCAACATCATGACGGAAAGTAAAAGCTTTGCGCTTGCCTTTATTTTGATCCGTATAGGCTTTCTGCGGTCTTCTGGCAAATCCCTTGACCATTTCTTTCATACCACAAATACGCCCCCTCTGCGCTGGTGTAAAACCGGGGGGTGGGTTATTACACATACCTGTCAGGGCCGCAATTGTTCTGGCAAAGTTAGCCGGATTGGGAACCGACGCCTGGATATCCGTATCGCGTTGGCCATACTCGGCTTTAGCGGTAAAACGATGCTTGGCATTAGGTTCGAAAACCACTTTTGCCATCACATTGTCTGTTGTAATGTCGGCCCCATCAATACGGTCAGCCATCTTTTCAGCATCAAACAGTCCCATATAGCCGAGGTAGGCCAGCGGGGTGCCATTATCAAGGTAGTATTTTTCTTTATCATAATTCGGCATCTCATCGGATTTGCCGTGACCATAGGAGAGCATCGCCGATAACTCATCGGTTATTTGTCCGGCTGCGGTAGCACCAATGGAAAAGTTTTTATCGGCACTGCTGTAGCCAGTGCGAACATTACCGCCGAATTTCTCACCGCCGGCTTTATCGTAATAATCCTCGGGATCTTTGGTAACAAATTTCACCGTGCCCGCCAAACCGCTTTTACCGCTCATACTGGTTTCCGGCCCGCGAATAACTTCAACGGCTTTTAAATCTGCCGTATTAAGGGGGGATAAACCGACGCGTGTTGCGTGGCCTCTTTTAAAGGTATCGGGCAGGGGGACACCGTCAATATCAACGGCAACGCGGTTTTGTCCCGTTCCAAGCGTTGAGCCGCTACCACCCATACCGCGAATGCGAAAACCGGCAAAGCCGTCAGTTACTCGATGTTCCAGTTCTACACTTGGAACATTGCGCAGCAAATCACGCGGGCCGGTAATCGCCGTATCGTCAATTGCCCTGTTTGTCAGCGTGACCATGTCGGCAACCCCGGCATTATAGTTTGCTGTGACAGTAACGGGGGGTAAGATATCCGTGCCGGTGTCGCTTTCTTCTTCTGCCATCGCCGTCGAGGCAGTGGCAAAAACAGCCGATAAAATGGCTGTGGTTAAAATAGACTGTTTCATAAATGCTCCTCGTAATAATGTTGATTATCGTTGGAATTATGGTTTATTTCTATGCTGATGTCAAACAAACATTAGACAAAAAGCGCTCTTCGCCAGCATTTTTATCGTGGTTCTCGGAATTTTTGCCGTGACAGTGAAGATTTTTTGTTATACTGACTCCAAAACAAAGATTTTAACCGTCAACTCTTGTGTAAACGCTCAATGATAAGGATTTTTTAAATGAAAATAGCTATTTTTTGTGGTTCAAGCAGCGGCAATAATCCCGACTATTTAGCCAAAACCCAGGCACTGGGAAAAGTGCTCGCAGCACAACAGATTGATATTGTTTACGGCGGCGGAAAAATCGGTTTAATGGGAGCCATTGCCGACAGTGCTTTAGACAATGGTGGTAAAGTTTTTGGTGTTATGCCTCAGGATTTAGTTGATAAAGAAATCTCACACCCCCATTTAACCGGCTTAACTGTTGTTGCCAATATGCACGAAAGAAAGGCCAAAATGGCAGCATTGGCAGATGCTTTTGTTGCCCTTCCGGGTGGTGCAGGTACATTAGAAGAAATCTTTGAAGCATGGACGTGGGCACAGCTCGGGCATCACGCAAAGCCTTGCGCTTTTTATAATGTTAACGGCTATTACAATCATTTGTTGAAGATGATAACGGCAATGACTAACGCAGGTTTTTTGGCTAAAAACTATGCAGATATGCTGATTAATACCGATACCCCGGAAGGTTTATTAGCATCACTTAAAAACTATCAACCGCCGCCGAAAAAATGGACATAATTCACAGTGTTGCATGGCTCAATCAACATAATGACAAAGTACTCTGTGTCAGAACCAAAGGCAAGGATAAATTTTCCCTGCCCGGTGGCAAAATTAACGATTAATGAAAAAGCTCACGGTTTTTCTGATACTTTCGTTAATATGCAATGTTTTTATGCAGATTATCAAGGAGACATACAAGCCAATGCTGAAATAGCCGAATTTAAATGGATAGGTGAGCAAGAATTTTCATTATGTGCTTTAGCTGCGCAAAAAGCCATGCGGTTTATCATGCTATAATGCCACCTTAAAAAATCAGCGGAACATTTATGGCCTTAGTTGACCTGTTTGCTATCAGCAAACAATACGACAGTAAAAAATTGTTGGAAAATCTGGATTTTCATCTGCACGCCGGTGAGCGGGTGGCTATTATCGGCAAAAACGGTTGTGGTAAATCGACCTTGATGAAAATCGTCCAGGGGGTGCTGGAACCCGATGACGGGCGGCGGATTGCCGCGGCGGATACACAAATTGAAATGCTGGCACAGGTGCCTCAGTTTGCCGCCGGCTTATCGGTACGTGATGCCATTGAGAATGAATTAACTGAACTTAAAGCCGCCCAAAGGCGTTATGCCGACTTAACAGAGCAATTAGCAGAAGACTTTACCAATGCCCAATTGCTGGCCGAACACGACGAACTATCGAAATTCCTAGACCATCATAATGCCTGGTCGTTGGAGAATAAAATCGAGCAGGTATTGGTTAATTTTCGCCTCAAGCCATACGAACATAAGTTGGTCAATCAGCTGTCCGGCGGCGAACAACGCCGGGTGGCTTTGGCAGGATTGATTTTGAAAAAGCCGGATGTGTTGATTTTAGACGAGCCGACCAACCACCTTGATGTGCAAATGGTCGAGTTTTTGGAAAAGATGTTATTGGCGGGTAATTTTACCATTTTATTTGTCAGCCACGACCGTTATTTTATTGATAATATTGCCACCCAGTTGGTTGAGGTGGAGAATTTTAAATTACACCCGTACAAAGGCGGCTACCGCGATTTTTTAGCCGCTAAAGAGAAATTTTTGCAAAGTTTGGAACGTCAACAACATAACCTGGAACGTCAGTTACACAGTGAACTGCAATGGCTTAACCGTGGCGTCAAGGCCCGTGTCAAGCGTAATATATGCGTACCGAGTTAATGCGGGAAAAGAATCACTTTGCCACCACCGGCAAAAGTAATTCCCGCAAGATTTATTTTGATATTTATAATGTCCATTACAGCATTGAAGGCCGCAAACTGATTGATAAATTTCGGGCTAAAATTCTCGCTCGTCAACGTATTGCCATCGTTGGCCATAACGGCAGCGGCAAATCGACTTTATTAAAACTATTAACGGGTGAATTACAGCCCGACAGCGGTACGATTAAGCGTGCTGAGTTTGCCATCGGTTATTTTGACCAGCAACGTCAGGAGCTGGATGACGATAAAGACCTGATTTCCACCTTTTGCCCGAACGGCGGCGACCGGGTCGAGGTGCAGGGTAAAAATATGCATGTTTTCGGTTACCTGAAAACGTTTAATTTCCCCGAAGAAGATTTAAGTAAAAAAATCGGTATGTTATCGGGCGGGGAACGCAGCCGGGTTGCTCTGGCTTTATTATTCTGTAAAAAAGTTGATTGTTTGCTGATGGACGAGCCGACCAATGATTTGGATATTCAGACGATCAATATTTTAGAAGAAAAATTAAATGCTTTTGAGGGTGTGGTCATTCTGGTCAGTCACGACCGCTATTTTGTTGATAAAATTGCTGAAAAACTGTTTATTTTCACGCCCGAGGGGAAAATCGAAGAAAGCTATCAAAAATACAGTGATTATCTCGATATTCAACATGCGATTAAAGAACTGGATACGGCGGAAAAAGAAATCCAAGCCATCACCAAGACGGAAAAAACCGTTCCGAAAACGCGGAAAAAGCTCAGTTATAACGACCAACGGGCACTGGCAATGCTGCCTGATGAAATTGAGGCGCTGGAAAAAACCATTATTCACCTAAACGACCAACTGGGTGAACATGCCAGTGATGCCGAGAAAATCAATGCCTTGATTGCCGAACTCACCCCGCTGCAGGCCGAATTAGAAGCCAAAGAAGAACGTTATTTACTGTTGCTGGAAATGTCTGATAATATGGCTTAGGTAGTGTCGTCACGAGATATTGTTTTTTGGCGGTCTTTATTTAACTGATATCTATGTTTAAAAAGGTAATAAAATCATTGTGTTTGTCTTTTTTATTATTGGCCGGTAGTGTTGTCTTTGCGACCCAGCAAGCGACAGAAATTGACAGTGCCCCGGTTCAACCGGTCAAAAAACAAGTGACCAGAACCCCGGTACCATTGAATTATTGGGTACATTTCGCCCCCGAAACCGCCGGTCAGTTTTTGGCCGCTTATGGGGAATTTTTTAACGTCAGTGACAAGCCTATCTATTTGACTTCGGTGCGGGATAATGACTTTGAGCGCGTTGAATTACATACGCTGGATGAAAAGGGTAATGATATTGAAGCGACACACAAGTCGTTGCTTTTGCCGCCGATGGGTGGTTCGGTCAAATTGCAATACGGTGGTAATTACATCCTACTAATCAAGCCGAAAAAAAAGATGCTGGAGGGCAGTAAAACCACCCTAACGCTGTACTATCGTGTCGGGGGCAGCGATGAGCAATTGAGCCAAGATTTACTGTTTACGGTTACCGCCAACGGCACTGGTTGCGGGGTGATACCACCCGGTCAATAAAACCTTTGTTTTACAAATAGGTTATAGTATTGTAAACTGCGAACGGTATCGCAGCATATTTAGGAGAATTTAAAATGAAACGTATTATGCAAATCGGTCTGGCATTTTTAGCCTGTCTTGTGCTAACGGTACAAGCGGCGCCGTTGACTTTTTCTCTCAATCGACTGGAGAATGACAAGGCGGTTAAAGTGACCCAAGACAGTTGGAATAATAAATATTTGCTCATAGCCATTGGTTATACAACCTGTCCCGATATTTGTCCAACCACTTTGTTGGATATGCGCGAGGCTTTGGCGGATATGGATAAAACCGCCCCGGAAAAGGTAAAAAAACTGCAACCGTTATTTATCACCATTGACCCGGTGGGGGACTCTTTAAAGAATATCACTCAATATACCGCTTATTTTGATCCGCGTATTATCGGTTTACGCACGGATGATTTTGCGGTATTGGATAATGTTGTGGCACAATTACATGGCAGTTACGGCTATCAATTTGAGGGTAAAGTGGTTATGCCGCCCGATTTACCCAAAGGCTATACCGTCATGCACAGTACCTTTATTTATTTGTATTCGCCTGACGGTCAATTGGTTGATACGTATCCGTATAATATGGATGGCAAAACCCTGGCAGGGCGTATTGTAAAAAATTTACCGTAGGTACACGGAATGAAAATTTATTCGCTTATTTTGTTATTAACAGGATTGTTTGGCGGCTTAAATGCCGGTGCCGAGGCACATTCGTCGTGTGTCACGCCGGCACCTTTTAAGGCATTGAACAAAAGCGATGCCGATAACTATGTATTGGCGAAACTGTTGGCCAAAACCACCTCCCCTGATGGTGATACCGTACCGGTAAAAGCAGACGATGAGCCATCGGTACAGATGGTTAATTTTTGGGCAGCGTGGTGCGCCCCTTGTCGTCAGGAACTGCCTTTGCTGGATAAAATCAGTGCTGATAAGTTGGCTAGGGTTACCTTGATTAATGTCGGTGACCAACAGGCGACGGCAGAAAGAATTTTAGCGGAATTGAAGATTAGTCACTTAAAAACGCGCTTGGCAAACGGCGATATTTTATCCGAATTTTCACTGGTGGGCTTGCCGGCAAGTATTGTTTTTACCGGCAAGCAGCAGGTTTATTTAGGCCTGGGAAAACTTAAGGATAAAAAGGTATTAAGTCGCTGGTTAAGTTGTTTAAGTCAGACGAATTAATTTCTCTTAACCAATGCCGCTTATAATGAATGCCAAAAGTAACCGATGGTTGTTAAAGTCAGTCGCTTCTCTCGGTGTGTTTGATTTTTGGCAGTTGTATGATTTCTTTAATGAAAACTATAGGAGTTTAAAATGGAAAAACAATTATCAGCAACGATTTTACTGGCCGGTACCTTGTTACTTACCGGTGTCAGTGCGGAGAATGTCGATAATAAAAACATTACCCTCAGTCATTGCGCTATTCAGGAAACCATTCCCGGGGCCAAAGCGACCGGTGCCTTTTTAACCGTGACAAAAGCCGACGATGCTCCCTTGTCGCTGGTGGCGGCCAAGGCGCCGAAGGTTACCGACCACGTTGAATTGCACGAAATGATTATGCAGGACAATAAAATGACGATGAGTCAAATCAAAGAATATCCGTTGCAAAAAGGCGAGAATATTTTTAAAAAGGGCGGTTATCATATTATGCTGATGGATATGCAGAAAAAACTCACAGCAGGTGAGCAGTACGAGGTAACCTTAGTCTTTAGTGACGGCAGCGAAAAAACTTGTGTTGCAGAAGTGAAAACGGTGAAGGCTTTAACGCCAAAGCATATGCAGCCGATGCAGCATACGCAAGGAATGGAACACAAAAAAGAACAATAAGAAACCTTTGCACCAACTGCCGAACGGGCCAAATTCGAGGCGTACGGCGCACAGAAACCACCGTCCTCGCACTCAGTAACCGGGCGCGGGACGAGAATTTCGGGCACTGCGCAACGATGAATTTGTCATGTACAGGCGTTGGTGCAAAGGTTTTAATGACTCTTTAATTGCTTGATAAAAAAGCGCTGCAATCAGCAGCGCTTTTTTATGCACTGATGCATTTTGGCAGCTATTAAGGATGAATGCCAAATAAGGTCGGATAAATGGCAATCAGCACCAGGACGAGCACTTGAATGAGAATAAACGGTACCACGCCGCGATAAATTTGTGTTGTTCTCACGCTTATCGGCACAACACATTTAAGATAAAACAACGAAAAGCCAAACGGTGGTGTCAAAAACGATGTTTGTAAGTTCATGGCAATTAAAATGGCAAACCACAGCGGGCTAATCCCCAGCGATTCCGAGACCGGAATAAGTATCGGTACAACAATATAGGCAATCTCTACGAAATCGATAAAAAAGCCCAGCAAGAAAATAGCCAGCATAGTGAAGATAACAAAAGACCACTTTTTATCCCCCGGTAAGCTACTCATAAAGTTCTCCACCACCTCTTCGCCGCCGGTATAATTAAACACCATTGAAAATGCCGTTGCACCGATTAAAATGGCAAAAACTATGGCACTAATTTTGACGGATTCCAGTGCCGCTTCTTTAATCATCACTAAAGAGAATTTTTTATAAATTGCGCCCAAAATAACGGCACAGACACAGCCGATAGCAGAGGATTCCGTCGGCGTCGCTATGCCGGAAAAAATAGAACCCAATACACAAATCATTAACAGCAGCGGCGGGACAATATTGGCCAGTGCCTGCAGGGCTTGTTGTTTTTTGCTGCCGTTGCCGAGGGCATCGTCCGGGATAGCCGGGGCAACCTCTTTTTTGACCAAGGCAAAGCCCAAAATATAGACAATATATAGTGCCACCAGTAATAACCCCGGCCCGATGGCGGCTTTAAACAAATCGCCGACGGGTACCTGAAAGACATCACCGAGAATAATCAGCACAATCGACGGGGGGATGATTTGCCCCAATGTGCCGGAGGCGCAAATGGTGCCGCAGGCAAGCTCGGGTTGGTATTGATACTTTAACATGACCGGCAGCGAAATAACACCCATGGAAATCACCGATGCACCGACAATCCCGGTGGATGCGGCCAGTAAAGAACCGACCAACACCGTGGCAATGGCGATACCGCCCCGAATACCGCCAAAGAGTTTACCGACGGATTCTAACAGCTTTTCAGCCAGTCCGGTTTTTTGCAGGATAACCCCCATAAAGATAAACATCGGCACCGCCATTAAAATAGTATTGGTCATCAATGACATAATGCGAAATGGCATAAAATCAAACATATCCAAGGCAGATTCAAGCCCTTCGCTAATACCCGGTGCCAATCCTGCGGAAAAATCGGCTTCATAAAAACCGGCAATGATGGCAAACAACAACGCCACACTGGCGAAGGTAAAAGCCACGGGAAAGCCGAGAAGCAGCATAATTAAGCCCGTGAAAAACATCATAATACCGATCATTGCTTGTCTCCTTCTATGCTGCTGAGCGCTTCCGAATCACCGCTTAACAGCGTCAATTGCTTAATGATAAAACCAATGGCAGAGATAATTAATAGGAGAAAAGATAAAGGAATCAGTGATTTAACTATCCATCGGTGGGTGAGTCCGCCCGGGTCGCCGCTTTGTTCGTTGGATTGATAAGCTTCGATAACGTAGTCAATCGCACCGTAGCCGATAATGGCCATCACCGGTAAAACCAGCAAGATAACACCGACGATATTGATCACAACCTGTTTTCGTCGGCTTAGGGTGTCGTAAATGATATCAACCCTGACGTGTGCATCTTGTTGCATGGCATACGCCATACCCAACAAAATGATGACGGAGAAAAAGTGCCATTCCAATTCTTGCAGGGCAATACTGCCTGTTTGAAAAAAGTAGCGCATAATGGCATCATAAAAGACGTTGAGAATTAATAAGACCAGCACCACGGCATTGATATTGCCAATGATATTACCCAATTTATCAAATACCTTATCTATTTTTTTTAGCATAAAATCTACCTGAAACCTTTGCATAAATTGTCGAACGGGTCAAATTCGAGGTGCACGGCACGCAGAAACCGGAGTCCCTGCACCCGGTGACCGGGTGAGGGAGGAGAATGTCGAGTACCGCGCAAAACAAAGAATTTGTCATGTGTAGGCGTTTGTGTAAAGGTTTCCACCTGCGTGTAATAGAAAATACCTTAAACACAAGGGTGTATTTAAGGTATTAAAAAGTTTATGACTTACAGTGCGTCAACTTAGTTATCATTTAAATACAAATAATCCGACATTTTGCTCCAAACGCGGGCTTTTTCCTGGTATTTTTTTTGCGATTCGAGCACTTCCTTCATTAACGGTGTTTTGGTGGCCAGCTCGCTGACCAGTTCTGCATTAATTTTTCTTAAGGCGTCAAAAACCGGTTTAGGGAAGGTTTTTACCTTAATATTAGGGTAATCGGTTTTCATTTTCGCCCAGTTTTCCGCATTTAAGTGTTGGTTTTTAATATACGTATCGTAGGCACTAAGACGCATCGCCGTGGTCAGAACGGTTTGTAAGTCCTGCGGTAACTTATTAAACTTCTTTTTGTTGACAAAATAGACCAACTCTGCCCCCGGTTCGTGCCAACCGGTATAGTAATACGGGGCGATTTTGTGAAAACCCATTTTAATATCCATAGAAGGTCCCACCCACTCCAGTGCATCAATGGTGCCGCGATCCAAGGCAGTGTACATCTCACCCGGTGCGATATTGGTGACTACGGCGCCGGCTTTGGCCAGTACTTCACCGGCAAAGCCGGGAATACGCATTTTCAGGCCTTTAAAGTCATCAATTGAGTTGATTTCTTTTTTAAACCAACCCCCCATCTGCATGCCTGAATTGCCTCCGGGGAAGGCCAGGATTTTGTGTTTGTCATAGGCTTTTTGCATCAGCTCCATGCCGCCGCCGTAATAGAACCAACCGTATTGCTCAACGGCAGTAAAGCCAAACGGCATCGTGGTAAATGCTTGCGCGTTAATATCTTTGCCTTTGTAATAGTATGAGGCGGTGTGACCCAAATCATACTGGCCGGCTTTGACCAGATCCAAAATGCCCAGAGGGGATTTGTGTTTATTGGCAGCATCAACGGTGATTTTCAGACGGCCATTAGATAACTTTTCCGCTAATTCGGCCATTTCAAGCGAGGTATCAATAAACGGGTGTAACGTTGGCCCCCAGGAGGCTGCCAATTTTAATTTGTACACTTTTTCGGCATTAGCTGCACCGGAAAACACCAGTAGTGCCGCTGCCATGACCATAGTTATTTTTTTAAACATATATTCTCCTTTATCTTAGAAATAATTATTCGCCGGCAAATGTGTTGCCTGTTGTTTTATAAAATTAGTCAGTTAATCAAACCACAGTTGATATGAAAATAGATGGCTTAAATAAGCTAAAATTATATTCGCATTAGAATTATATAGTAACTTTTCTAAAAAGCAATACTCGGTTGCAGACTATTGGGATAATAACGGATGATTTTTTTGCCTGCTACGATTGAATGGTGGCATGGTGTTGGCGACAGGCAAATACCGCCGGTCGGTCAATATTACCGTTTTATCGTTTGCGCGAGCCTATCCGGGTAATTCATTGACCTGAATACCGTTCAGTGATAAAGGTTGATAAAGATTGAGAGGCGTTTTAACCGGCCTGCTTTTGAAAAGAAGCGCATCTTGTGTCAAACTATACCTGTTTCCATAATTGCCGGTTGATGATGAAAAAAATAGATTACTTGGTTATCGGGCAGGGTATTGCCGGGACTTTGCTGGCTCACGAGCTGAGCCGGCAGCGGCGTGACTTTGTCGTCATTGACCCGAATGGCCACAACGCCAGTAAAACGGCAGCGGGGATGTATAACCCGGTGGTGTTAAAACGTTTTTCCCCCGTTTGGCAGGGCAAGGCTCAGATTTTAACGGCTCGCCAAACCGTGGCCGAATTGGAAAAAATGTTTAACACCACGTTGGATAATCAGCTGCCCATTCAACGTCTTTTTCACAACGCAATGGAAAAACAAACATGGAGTAAAAAAGCCCTTGATAAACCGCTGGATGAATTGTTGGACAGACGTTTTATCGGCAGCCCCGCAGCCGCAATATACGCCCCTTACGGGCTGGGAACAGTGAATTTTGGCGGCCGCATTAATCTGCCCAAATTGCTGGCTCACTACCGGCAGCATCTGGCCAAACAAGGAAAAATCCGCACGGCATTATGTGATTATCGACGTCTGAAAATTGCCGAGACCCACGTCGAATACGATGATATCATTGCTGAAAAGGTGGTTTTTTGCGAGGGTTACGGTATTAAACAAAACCCCTTTTTTAATCAATTGCCGTTAAACGGTAACAAAGGCGAGGTGCTGACGGTGCGGATTCCTCATCTGCATTTAAAGGCGGCAATAAAATCCAAAGTCTTTCTGCTGCCGTTACCTGAACAGGGTGAGGATATCTATTTTGTCGGGGCAACCTATCATTGGACGGATAAGGACGACCGCCCCACTGCCGAGGCTAAACAAGCGTTGTTGGAAAAACTACGTACTTTTGTCAGCGCTGATATCGAGGTGCTGGCGCACCGTGCCGGGGTTCGCCCGACGGTTGCCGACCGCCGCCCGTTATTGGGACAGCATCATATTCATCGACCTTTGTATGTTCTCAATGGCCTGGGTACGCGGGGCGTCATGCTGGGGGCGACAATGGCAAAGCAACTGTACCAGTTTATCGAGGATGGCATGGCGTTAGACCCTGCTGTCAATATTCAACGTTTTACCCGTCAACAGGAGGAGTAACCGATGCAATCGCTGCCGATAATTACCCCGGACTGGCCCGTTCCCTCGCATGTTAAAGCCTTGACCACGACTGTCAGTGGCGGGGTCAGTGGCGGCGATTATGCCGGTTTGAATCTGGGCGGGCATGTGGGCGATGATGTGGCTTGTGTGCGAGAAAATCGCCGTCGTTTACAAGCGTATGTCGGCAAGGACGTACGGCTATGCTGGTTAAAGCAAACCCATAGTGATATTATCGTCGATTTAGCTCGTTATCACGGCGTGGTCGAGGGTGATGCTGCCGTCACCAACAAGCAAAATACCGCCTGTTTGGTAATGACGGCGGATTGTCTGCCGGTATTATTGTGTAATCAAAACGGCACAAAAGTCGCGGCTTTACACTGCGGTTGGAAAGGTTTGTATCAGCATTTAATTAACAAAGTATTACATCGTTATTTTGCCGATGATGTTGTCACCGCTTGGTTGGGGCCGTCTATCGGACAAGCCAGTTATGAAGTGGACGAGGCACTGTATCGACGCTTTATCAAACGCAATCCGGCCTATCGGTCAGCCTTTATGGCCAATAGGGCAGGGCATTACTTGTTTGCTTTAACGGTCATTGCCCGTCAACAGTTGCAAGATAACGGAGTGATGAGGGAAAAGATATTTGGCGGTGATTTTGATACATTAACCGATTTGCGCTGTTATTCGTATCGGCGCCACCCTCAAACCGGGCGGATGGCAACCTTGATTTATTTGACACCGCTATACCAAAGCGGTAATGCAAGATGAGCGGTATTTTGCTATAATGGCACTTTGTCTTGTTGCTGATTACCGATGACTTTAGACCAATACTTAATTACCGGTATTTTATTATTAACACTGTTTTTGTTTATTCTCAATAAATGGCGTTATGATTTGGTAGCGATGTTTGCCCTGGTTGTGGCAACATTATTGGGGTTAGTCAAACAGACGGATATGTTTTCCGGTTTTGGCCATCCGGCGGTCATAACCGTTGCCGCAATTCTAATTATTTCCCATGCACTACAATATTCCGGAGCACTGGAAATTGTCACCAATTGGTTGCGTCGATTTGCCAAACACCCCAGCTTGCAGCTATTTCTACTGACCGGATTAGTGGCAATTTGTTCGGGTTTTATGAATAATGTCGGGGCGTTGGCACTGTTTTTGCCGGTCACCATTGCTTTGGCCAAGCGACGCAAAAAACACCCCGGTTCGATGCTGATGCCGGTATCGTTTGCTTCATTGTTGGGAGGGACGGTGACCCTGATTGGTACGCCACCTAATATTATTATCTCCGCCTATCGCGAGCAGTACGTTGGTTCGCCTTTTACGATGTTTGACTTTACCCCGCTGGGTCTGGCGGTAACACTGATTGGGGTGGTATATTTGGCCTTTATCGGCTGGCGGTTTTTGCCCAAGCGTGACGTCAATGAAACGACAGTGGAGTCATTGGCAACGGCTTCCGAATATATGACCGAATTGCGGATTCCGGCGGACAATAAGTTTATTGACCGTTCTCTGTATCGTATTTTAAAGCTCTGCGAAGGGGAGGAAATTCAAATTCTCTCCATTATTCGCGGCCATCGCCGTATTTTAGCCCCCACCCAGTACGAGATTCTCCACGAAAATGATATCCTGGTGGTAGAAGGCCAGCCTGATGCCATTCAACAGTTATTAGACGATGCCGACCTGCAAATGGTGGATGCTAAGGTTGATACGCAGACGCTGACTTCTGAAGACGTCAGTATTATCGAGGTGGTTGTTGGCCCGGATTCCATTATGATAGGGCGTAGTGCGGTAGGATTGAATTTGTCATCGAACTACGGCATCAATTTAATGGCGATTTCTCGCCGTGGACAGTCTATCCGTCAGCGTCTGCACCGGACTATTTTACGCGCCGGTGACGTACTTTTGTTACAGACCGGAGAAGAAGGTCTGGGACAACGGCTGGAATATCTGGGCTGTCTGCCGCTGGCGACCCGCCATATCAGTCTCGGTAAAACACGTAAGATGTGGACAACCATCGGTATTTTTGCCGTCGCGATATTGGTGACGTCACTGACCCATTTATCCTCTTCGCTGACATTTACCGCCGCCGTCGGGGCATTGGTGATGACAAAAATCGTCAATCTACGGGATTTATATAATTCGGTGGAATGGCCGATTATCGTTTTGTTAGGAGCAATGATACCCGTGGGCGGGGCATTGGAATCAACCGGTACAACCAAATTAATCGCCAACGCCATTATTGACGTTAGTCACGGGGCGCCGATTTATGTGTTATTGGCCATTTTGGTGGTGATTTCCATGTTGCTGTCCGATGTGATTAATAATGCCGCAACAGCGGTGATTATGGCGCCTATTGGCGCCAGTATCGCGGCCACCCTGGGTTATCCGATAGAAGCTTTTTTGATGGCGGTATGTATCGGTTCGTCTTGTACCTTTTTGTCCCCTATAGGACACCAGTCCAATTTACTGGTGATGTCCCCCGGCGGCTATCGTTTCAGTGACTATGCCCGTATGGGGGTGTGGTTGGATATTTTGGTGGTGTTAATCGCCGTGCCGGTGATTATGTGGTGGTGGATGTAGTCCCACGACAACACCCTACGACAGCACGGCCGTTGCCGTGCTATCGGTATTTATTCAAGCGCTTCTTTATCCAGCAGGAAAATGCCCTTATTGCTAAAACTCAGGTAAGCCTGCTTATCCATGGTCGGGTTAAATTGTGAAGCGTTGAGTTGCAGCAGCAATTCCTGGCCGTGCCATTCAACGCTGACTTCATAGGCCTCGCCCATATAGACGATGCGTTTAATCGAACAACGTTGGGCCGCTTCTCCTTCGTGCAGCAGGTTAATTGCCTCCGGCCGAATCCCCAATTTGTATTCACCCTCGGCTTTATCGGCAATAGTGATAGCATCCGGTGTGATTTGATAGCCAAAAGTATCCAGCTTGCCATCCTTGTAGGTGGTATCAAAAATATTGGCATCCCCCATAAAGTTGGCCATAAACAATGACGCCGGCTTACGATACAGCTCTTCCGGTCTGCCTTTTTGCATAATTTTACCGCTTTTCATCACGACAACGGTATCGGAGACGGCAAAAGCTTCGGATTGGTCGTGCGTGACATACATCGAGGTAATATTAAATTGTTGTTGTAATTCTCGGATGGTTTCACGCATACTGCGGCGCAGGTTGGCATCCAAATTACTGAGCGGCTCGTCAAACAACAGCACTTTGGGTTTTAATACCAGTGCCCGCGCCAATGCCACCCGTTGTTGCTGCCCGCCGGAAATTTGATCCACATAACGGCTGCCAAAACCGGCCAGGTCAACCAATGTCAGGGCTTCTTCCACCTGCTGTTGACGTTCTTCTTTGGCCACCCCCAGCATTTTTAAACCATAGCCGACATTATCGGCAATTGACATATGCGGAAACAGTGCGTAGGATTGAAAAACAATACAAATATCACGGTTTTGAATCGAAGTTTTAGTGACGTCTTCACCGTCAATAAAAATCTGCCCCGAGGTGGGTGTTTCCAAGCCGGAAACCAAACGTAAAATGGTGGTTTTACCACAACCCGACGGGCCCAACAAAGTGGTCATGGTGCCGCGTTCAATGGTTAAGTCCAAATTATCGATAACGACGGTTTTGCCAAAGGCTTTGGTGACGTTTTTTAAGACTAAAAATTGTTTATCGTTTGTGTTGTTCATAGTGTATTCCTAAAAAAATTATTGTTGCTTTTTCGCTTTGGAACGGGCGATTCGGGTATCACCGACAATCCAGTCAAAGAATAAGATAATCGACATCATCACAACGATTAACACCGAACCGTAAGCAATGGCGACGCCGTATTCACCGTCTTCAACGCGGTTTAAAATATAAGACGTGGCCACTCGTGTATCGGCGGTGACCAGGAAAATAATGGCTGAAACGGTGGTCATCGCCCGTACAAAGCTGGTTACCAGTGAGGATAATAAGGCCGGTTTTAACAGCGGTAGCACGACAAATAAAAGGGTTTTAAAGGAGCTGCCCTTGAGTGATAATGACGCCTCGTCGAGGGATTTATCCAGTTGTCCCAGTCCGGCGATGGCGGCGCGCATACCGATTGGCATATTACGCGTCACCATCGATAAGATAATGATAATGCCGGTACCGGTAATATAAATCGGCGCGTCGTTAAAGGCCAGAATATAGGCAACCCCCGCCACCGTACCCGGCACGGCAAAACACAGCAGGGTCAAAAATTCCAAGGTCTTTTTACCCCTGAATTCCCGCCTGACGGTGATGTATGCCAGCAACAAACCGAGTACTGACGTAATCGGCGCAGCGGTAATGGCAAAAATAACTGTTTGAATCAGTGATGGCCAGGCACCGCTGTTAAAACCACTGCCAAATAATAACTCGTAATTTTTCAATGTCAGGGAATAATCAACCCCCCAGTTGACGGTAAAACTGCCGTAGAAAATACTGCCGTACAACACGGCATTAAAAATCGTCCAACTCAATAGGAAAAAAGTAATCATTGATTTCATCAGCTTGGGTAAATCTTGCACCTCGCCGCGATAGGATTTACCTGATACCGTGACATAAGAACGATTGCCTATCCAAACATATTGAATAATGAAAATGCCCAGAGAGAACACCAATAACAGCGTACCCAAGGTACTGGCCGAGGCGTAATCCAATTGTGAGCCGGCGATATAAAAATAAATTTGCGAGGAAATAACATCAAAACTGCCGCCCAATACCAACGGTGTACTAAAGTCCGCCAATGACTGAATGGCAACGACTAAAAATGAGTTCGCCAAAGCCGGTTTTAATAAGGGGAAAATAATGTTGAAAAAGGTTTTATAGCGGTTGGCCCGCATGGTATAAGAGGCTTCTTCAATGGATGGATGAATAGATTTCAGTGCCCCTTCTAAAATCATAAAGGATAGCGGTGTCAATGCCAAAGTGTGGGCGATAACAATACCGGTAAAGCCATATAACCAATTACTGTTAAAACCTAAATATTTCACCAAAAATTCGGTCACATAGCCTGAACGCCCGAGCATCAAAGTAATCCCCAAGGCTACTACGAACGGCGGCGTGACTATCGGTAAAATAGAGAATAACTTACCAATAAAAGCCGTGCGTCTGGCGATACGGGTGGTGTATAAAGCAAACAACAAACCAAAGAAAGTGGCCAGTACACCAATTGTTGCCGCCACACTTAATGAGTTGGTGATGATGCGTAAAATATAC
>PDWI01000626.1_pt1 | contig 57105 bp, 56 predicted proteins | sample 1430891 | NCBI WGS metagenome assembly PDWI01 (sample SAMN01162508, study PRJNA174530) | Oral metagenome, whole genome shotgun sequencing project. | biome: Marine environment; feature: Marine mammal; material: Swab sample of the gingival sulcus; isolation source: swab sample of gingival sulcus... | reverse complement strand
AGGAACAAGTCACTCATTAGCGACCAAATTATAATATCATTTTTGTGTTAGTTTAGCAATACCCTTTTTTGATTTTTTTAAACATTTTTTAAGAGGATTATTAATTTTTAGAACAACCGCTAGTAATTGTCACTAACGATTAGTTCGGAACTAACAACTTTTATATATTATCATCATCAATTTTAGTTGTCAACTATTTTTTTAATTTTTTGGATTAATTTTGTCCTCTCCACTTCCCACCTTTTTAAATCCAAATTTTTCATGTATTTTTTGACTTTCTATATTAGGAACAGCAATCCCTCCAATAACTGAATGAATATCCTTTTTACGCAACTTATCAATTAATTCGCTATAAAGACGTGTGCCAATTCCCTGACCAAGTATATTTGATTTAATATAAATACTTGATTCTACTGAATGACGATAAGCAATGCGTTCTTTCCATTTACTCGCATAAGCATAACCTAAAATTTCACCCTCTAATTCAGCTACAAGCCACGGGAATGAACTGGTTATATTATCAATACGTTTTTCCATATCCGCTTGGGTAACATTTGAATAACACAAAATAGCCTAGATAAGATTACATCTCACCTAGGCTAGACCCGTATTTAACCTAAGGCTATTCTTTATATAATACTACATAGAACATCAATTTAAACAACCTTACTTAACAATCTTCGCATACTTAAAGTACAAATTATTAGTTGGTGTTAAATACCAACCCTCTACATACGGCTTCATCATAAGATTAGTTGCTCTATGATATAGCGGAAGTATCGGATAATCAACCATCGCTATATTTTCAGCATCTAACATCATAGCCATTGCTTTCGCAGGATCTGTCTCTTTTTTTGCGTCAAATACAGCCTTATCATACTCTGGATTAGCATATCCACTATTATTAAGTGGGTCATCAGATACTAAAAGTGGCAAGAATGTCATAGGATTTAAATAATCGCCACCCCAGCCCATAGCAGCAACTTCATAGTTACCTTGCTGAATACCATCATAATACACTTTCCATTCCTCTGTACTAATCTTAACCTCAATATTAAGATTTTCTTGTAACATTTGCGCCATTGCCTCAACGATTTGCTTCACTTGAGGATGCGTATAATAAGAAAGTTCTAATGTTGGGAATCCTTCGCCATTTGGATATCCCGCTTCTGCTAATAATTTTCTTGCTTTTTCAACATCTGCATTTGGAGAAAGTCCAAAATTACTACGCTCATCTGCATATCCCTTACCATCCACACTATATCCTGGAGAAACAAGGGCAAATGCAGGCTTTCCAGAACCTTGTAATACATTATCAATAAGTGCCTTACGATCAATTGCTAAATTGATAGCCTCCCTAACCTTTGGATTATCATAAGGAGCTTTTTTATTATTAATCAAATAATATGTTGTTGCATAAGTAGGCAATGTATAAAGATCATCACTTTCAGATTTTAGTCTTAGTAAATCCGCTGACGGAACTTCTCTAAACCCATCGATTTCACCGCTTTCAAATGCACTAAGCGCAGTCGCCTGATCCTTAATATATCGATATGTTATCTTCTCTAAATTCACCTTATCCGCATCATAGTAATTTGGATTTTTAACGACAACCATCGATTCGCCAAGATTCATTTCCGACATCATAAATGGACCATTGCCAATATAAGTTTCTGGTTTCAATGTCCACTTATCGCCATTTGCCTCAACTGTTGCCTGTTGTATTGGTGAATAAACAGGCATAGATAAAATATCTAAAAAGTATGGTGCTGGATCTTTTAATTGAATAATAAGTGTCTTATCATCTGGCACTTGAACGCCAAGTTCTGATATATCAACTTTCCCATCATAAACTTCCTGTGCATTGACAATATAATCTGTCACCATTGTCAAATATTGTGCGGCAGTTTCTGGCTTTAACACCCTTTTAATCGAATATTCAAAATCCTTTGCCGTCATAGGAGTACCATCGCTCCATTTTAAATTATCACGCAAAGTAAATGTATAAGTTAATCCATCTTCTGAAATACTATGCGATTTTGCAACGCCATCCACAAGCTCCATATCTTCATTATACGTCATAAGACCTTCAAAACAGCTTGCTAAAAATGGCATTGCAAAGGAATTGCTTGTGATATTTGGATCTATGCCATCTGGCTCATTATGTAGTACAAATGTCAATTCTTGCGCTGTAGTAGCTGTCGCATCACCATTTTGCCCATCGGCATTCGAATTATCAGCACTACCCGATTCCGACGAACTGTCTGGTTGCGTTACTGTCTCATTACCTTCTTGAGAACCACAACCAACAAAACACAGCGACATTATTAGTAATAACACCAACATCAAACTTAGTTTTTTCATAATTACCCCTTTCATTAGATAATTTACTTTTGAATATACCTATCTCATTCATGTAGAAAACAGGCAACACAATGACCATCCGACACCTGTTTCAACTTCGGTGTCTCATTTTTACATTTATCCATTGCCCATTTACATCTGGTATGAAATCTACACCCCGATGGCGGATTAATTGGACTTGCAATATCTCCTTCAATTCCAGATTTGCTCCTACTTCTAGCAATACCAGGGTCGGGAATTGGCACACTATCAAGAAGCCCCTGCGTATACGGATGGAGCGGATTAGAATATATTTCTTCTGATGTACTCATTTCTACAATTTCACCTAAGTACATCACCCCGACCTTATCCGATACATATCTTACCATTGATAAATCATGTGCAATAAACAGATATGTAAAATGATGTTTATCTTGAAGTTTTTTAAGCATATTAATAATTTGCGCTTGTATTGAAACATCAAGAGCTGATATCGCTTCATCACAAACTAAAAGTTTTGGTCCAAGTGCCAGAGCTCTAGCAATACCGACACGCTGTCTTTGTCCGCCAGAAAACTCATGAGGATATCTATTAATATGCTCCGGTCTAAGCCCTACAGTCTCTAATAATTCTTTAATATATTCATTACGCTCACCGCTATTCTCCATAATCTTATGCGCATTAAGAGGTTCAGCGATAATATCACGCACCACCATCCGAGGATTTAAAGATGAATAGGGATCTTGAAATATCATTTGAAAATTTTTTCTATGAGAATGTAAACTTTTCTGACTCATATGACTAATATCTTCACCTAACAAATGTATATTGCCAGATGTCGGTTCATAAATTCGCATAATCGTTCTAGCACAAGTCGATTTTCCACATCCAGATTCTCCGACAAGCCCAAATGTTTCCCCCTGCTTTATAGCAAAACTTACATCATCCACAGCATGAACAAAAGCTTTCTTTCGACCATTAACCTTAAAATATTTAACTAAATTTTTTACTTTAAGTACAGTATTCATAACATTCTCTATTCTTCTTCTTTATTTCCAAAGCAATTTAATATCTCATTTTTATTTTTCTTATCATTTTTATATTTCCATCAACAAAATACCACATCATTATGATGTAAGCAATTACGACTTAAACGGATTATTTCTACTAGGAGCCGCATCATCTAATAACCAACACATCGATCGATGTTCATCACCAATCGTATAATAAGGAGGCAATCTATCACCACAAATATTTTTAGCATATTTACAACGAGGTGCAAATGGACAACCCCTAGGTGGATTAAGCATATCGGGCGGAGTTCCCTCTATCGGTTCGAGTTCCTTATTCTTATCTTGATCCATCTTCGGGATAGAATTTAATAGTCCTATGGTATATGGATGCCTTGGATTTTTATAAAGTTCATCAACTGTCGCCTCCTCCATAACCATCCCACCATACATCACTACCACTCTATCACAAACCTCTGCCACCACACCTAAATCATGAGTTATAAAAACAATACCCGCATCTACTTCTTTTTGTAATAGTCTTATCAATTTCAGTATCTGATCTTGGATGGTAACATCTAGAGCAGTAGTCGGTTCATCTGCAAAGAGCAATTTAGGATTACATGCTAACGCTATTGCAATCATAACCCTTTGACGCATACCTCCAGAAAATTCATGAGGATATGAATGAAATCTTTTTTCTCCCTCTGGTATTTTAACTTTTTCAAATAGTTCTAATACCCTTTGTTTTCTCTTCTCGGCAGTCATATCTTCATGGATTTTTAACATTTCCTCCACTTGATGTCCCACTTTTTTAAGTGGATTTAAAGAGGTCATCGGATCTTGAAATATCATCGCAATATCCTTACCCCTAAGCTTTCTTAATCGTTCTCCCTTTACACTGGTGATATCTTCACTCTCAAATATAATACTCCCTGACTTTAGGATGGCATTTGCTTCTAAAAGTTGTAAAATTCGAAGTGCAGTGACACTTTTACCACTTCCAGACTCTCCAACTACTCCTAACACTTCACCAGAATACACTTTATAGCTTACATTTCTAACTGCTTGCACCTCTCCATCCACCGTTTTAAAAGATACTGCAAGTTCTTTAATATCTAATAATGCATTATTATCTAAGCGCATCACTACCCCCTTAACTTTGGATCTAAAGCACTTCTAAGTCCATCGCCTACAAAGCTAAACGCAAACATTATAATACAAATAACAATCGATGGTTCAAATAGCTGATAAGGCGCCGTCCTAAGCGTCTGTATCGCATCATTGCACATTGTGCCAAGGCTCGCCATAGGAGGCGCAATCCCAAGTCCAATAAAACTCATAAATGCTTCTATAAATATCGCAGAAGGAACTAACATCGTCGCTGTAACGAGAATTGGTCCCATTGCATTTGGTAGTAAATGCTTGGTAAGAATAGTCCACGAACTCGATCCAATGGTCTTTGCTGCATAAATATAATCATTTTCTTTTAATGAGTAAATCTGACCCCTAACTTGCCTTGCCATATTTACCCAATAAACACTGGAAAGTGCTATAATAATGCTTAAAAAACCACTGTCTAACATAACCATAATTAATATTACATATAATGTAAGAGGAATGGTATTTATAATATCAACAAATCGCATCATTATTCCATCTACAATGCCACCTATATATCCAGAAATTCCTCCATATAATATGCCAATGGTCATATTAACTATAGTCGCCACAAATGCCACAATCAATGAAATCTTCGTTCCATACATCAGTCTAGTTAACATATCTCTACCTAAAGCATCAGCACCTAAAATAAACGTTTTATTAAAGACAGTTTTTATAGGCTGTAATCTATCACCCTGATTATTTAACAAACTAGCGGGTTTCTTTTTATAACTCAGTACAATTTTATTGCCATCCGACTCTTCAAACACCATCTGTTTTTTAATTCCATTTTCATCCACCATATTTAAACTTTCTAATAATTCACCGCTATGGCTGACATGGATAACTTTTAGATTTTTAGATAAAAAATAATATTTCCCATTTATTTCATATACATTCATTTTAGGAGGCACATTACTAAACTCTAGTTTCTGAGTTTCGTAACTGTATTTAGAAAATATAGGCATAATAAAGGCAAATATCATGAGTAAAATAATACATATAAGTCCTGCTACCGATAATTTTCTAGAAAAAAACTTTCTTGATACATCACTGGCGAAAGAACGTTCTTTACGCCATATTTTTTCTTTTTGATTATCTTCATAAACCAGTTCATCCCATAATTCCAAAATTATTACCTCCTTTTTTATAATTTGTTTATATTTTTATGTAAATATATTGCATTCATCCAGATAAAAATATTATGAATATATTATTCCAACTCTATACGAGGATCGATTAAACTATAAAATATATCCACTATAAATATCATAGCAATCAAAAATGTAGCATAAAAAACCGTAATCCCCATAATAGCTGTATAATCACGTTGACTAACACTATCTACAAAATGAACGCCCATTCCTGGTATGGCAAATATTTTTTCTATCACAAATGATCCTGTCATAAGAGCCGCAACAGTAGGTCCTATAACCGTAACAACTGGAATTAAGGCATTTCTTAACGCATGATGAATGATAATCTGGGGTTCTGTAAGCCCCTTTGAGCGAGCGGTTCTAATATAATCTTGACCTAGAACATCGAGTAAACTAGACCGCATTAATCGAGTAATAAATGATAAGGAATATCCCCCAAGAGCAATAACTGGTAGAATATAACTTTTCCAAGAATCCAGTCCAAATGTAGGCACCCATCCCAGCTTATAACTAAAAACATACATCAGTGATGTCGCAACAACAAAGGAAGGAATCGTTATGCCCAGTGTTGCAATAGTCATAATAAGACCATCTTGCCAGCGATTATTTTTCACCGCCGCCAGCATCCCCATCGGTATGGATATCAAAAGTACAAATAATATAGTAACACCACCTAATTTTGCCGAGACAGGAAATCCTTTTTCAATAAATTCATTAACAGATTTTCCTTGATACTTAAATGATGGTCCTAAATCAAAGGTGACAATCCCTTTTAAATAATCAAAAAACTGAATATGCAAAGGGTCGTTTAAATGATATTTTTCATTAAGCGCCTCTTCTACTTGTTCAGGTAATTCTCTTTCCTGAGTAAATGGTCCTCCCGGAACAGAATGCATAAGCAAAAATGTTAAAAGTGCAATCAAAAACAAAGTCAATATAATCATTATAATTCTTTTAAATAAAAACATCCTCATGCTAACACCTTCTTACATTCTAGTATTTACATCATATCCATATGCTTATTTATTCACAATGTGTAATATATATTATTTATTACATTTTTTTAATAATGACTATTATAACTAGTATTTTATAGCTTGTCAAGATTAAAATTAACTATATTTATATAAAATTCAAAATTACATACTTCATAAATATTAATATATTTCGTTTTAGAAACACTTATTAATACTAATCTCTTAAGATTAACAATAAATCAAATGAAATAATATCACTATGATATGAAGGAATAAACGGTACAAAAAAATTGCACCATGTGCAATTTTAAATACGAATTTTATTTATGATAAGTTCCTCCACTGGATATTTTAAAAGCTCTATAAATCTGCTCCATTAATATAACCTTCATTAATTGATGCGGAAATGTCATTTCAGAAAAAGATAAAATATAATCTGCCCTATTTAAAACATCTTGCGACAAACCTAATGAACCACCAATAACAAATGATATATGGCTTTTCCCACCTATGATAATAGATTGAATTTTTTTAGAAAAGGCGATACTATCTAATGATTTACCCCCCTTATCAAGAACAATGGTATATGTCGCTTCATCAATAGCAGAACATATCCTATCCCCCTCTATATTCTTAATCTGCAAGGCAAACTTATCACTTAAATGATTTGGTATTCTCTCATCTTTCAATTCTATAAATTTTATTTTTGCAAACGCCGACATCCTTTTATTATATTCCGCTACTGCATCTGTATAAAATTTTTCTTTTATTTTTCCAACCGAAATTATGTTTATTTTCATATAAAACCGATGATATACATCATATCCTTTCCATCATTATCATACCAATCTACAAATTCTATACAGTTTACCCACCCTATGAGGATGAGCTACATCTATATTTATTTCACGCCCCACCTTAATATCATTAGTTTCTAGCACTTGATGAACCGTTTCATAGGCTAAATCTGGAAAATTATTTTCTCTACTAAGATGCCCTAATACCACCTGCGATAACTTTCCTTTTTGACAAGTCTTTAAAATCTGATTTGCAGCAATTTCATTGGACAAATGCCCATAATTTCCCAGTATTCTCCGTTTTAAAGGATACGGATATTTCCCCATTTTTAACATATTTTCGTCATGATTTGCCTCAATCATTAAAAAATCACATTCATTTATTCTATCACAGATATCTTCACTAATAATTCCCATATCCGTTGCCACACAAATATTTGCTTCATCATTATTAACAGAAAATGCCACAGGTTCTACAGCATCATGAAAAATAGAAATAGGACTAATATAAAGATCCCCTAATTCAAAACTTTTACCAGTCTCAAATATATTCACTTTATTTTCATCAACTTCACCGATATATTTTTTAGTTTCTTCCCATGTAGCTGCATTGATATATACATCTATTCCATATTTTCTCATGAGAACACCAAGACCTTTAATATGATCACTGTGTTCATGCGTAATTAAAACAGCAGATATATCTGCTATATTAACCCCAATATGAGTTAATCCATTTTTAATATATTTACCGCTAACACCTGCATCAATAAGTATTTTTGAATACTTAGTACCTATATATTGAACATTACCAGAACTTCCACTGGCAAGCGAGCAAAACTGAATTCCCATGAGACATCCTTATATCAACTTACTAATCTATCTACTCTATAACTTCCTTCGCCTTTAAATATATTATTTTCCCGCCATCGGTTTCCATTCTCCAATATGGAGTGCTATCTCCTTCCAAAAATCGTACTGGAACAATATCCGACACTAAGCGATAACCTAATTCCAACGATTTTATAGCAATTGGCTCTTTAAAGCGATATTCTTCATTAGCAATCAATCGAAACAATGCCCATACCGGAGATTCTATCTCAATATATACATCATCTGTACCAATTGCACCAAACCATTTTCTATTTAATTCTACTACCTTATCATATTTTACCACCACATCCATATAGGCATCTTCTAAAAAATAACCTTCTTCATACTGTCGATATTTTACACAATATGCATTTTTATCCCATTTAATAACCTTCCAAAACTTAACAGATGAACTTTTTATACCCGTTTCTTTTAAAAAAGATTCAGCCACAGCAATCGCTGCCACTTTATCATTTTTAATTTGTTCACTATAGGATTTAAACTTTCTCGGTGACTCTAATATCTCAAGAGTATTTTTTTTATATATCAAATTTTGTTCATTAACAATCGTCACCTGTGCATCATCAGAAATATAATTATTATCCTCGTTAATGTATAAATTACCAAGCAATAATCGAATAAAACCCTCATCTTCATAAGTCTCATATGTCAAATGTAAATTATGAATTTTTTGAGTTTTATCCTTTATATTAAAATCTAGCGAAATACCATTTTCATCCAATAGTTTTTTTACTAATTCAATCCGCTTATCACTATCTAAAACTTCAGAATTAGAAGTTTTTCTATTTTCTGATAAAGCAAAAAACAACATCACATTAATAATTATAAAAGCAACTATTAAAATGGATTCCACTCGTTTCCAGTCCACTTAATCCTCCCAGCCTAATTTTTTATCTACATTATATATAGGAAATTTATATCGATTATCACCAATTTGTATTATCCATACTGGATAGAGTAATCGATTTTCTTCATTACAGTAATACCCAATATTTACATCTACAATATCTCTTAATATATATAACCATAACTCATTTTTAGAAAACTCAACGAATTTCTTTTTATCAATTAAATACTCCGTCTGTATGCGTGCATTATTATCATCTAGCACATCATTTATCATCATTGGATTTTCCCAATCCTTAGGAAGTAGACTATGATCAATTTTATATATTTTTCGAATAAATTTTGTAATTTCTCCATTTTCCACTTCAATATGAATGCCATATGTGCCTTTTTTATCATCACACATTACAGGTAGATAATCCACCCTATATAAAAAATTAAAAATATATCCTTCATAAGTTTGATTATCACCATTTTTTCGATAGGAACTTAGATATAAACTATCCGGTATACCACCAAAGCGGTCAATCGTATATAAGGATAATTTTAAACTCTCTGTCAAACCAAAATCCTTTTTCTTTTTCTTTTTATCAATTTGCTGTGTATATTCTACAGAGCCATCAGATCCTATCCGCAACGCCTTATGTGCAAATCCATATATATATACTAAAGATTCATCTACATCTCTCATTTTTTTAATAAAACTTGCATTTTTTCCAAAAGCTGCATTTATATATTTTTTAAACTGTGTTTGATCTCCAACGCTAACATTAAATTCTGGCTTTATATACATATAATGTACAGGATAAACATTTACAGGAAATAATCCACCTTCAGAAATATCATTATCTTCTAAAATATCATATAGAGAAAATAAATCATATACCCTTCTATATTCTATAATCTCATTATTTTCTAATTTCTCTATTGTTTTAATAATATTATCTGTAGAAATTTCTCCTAACAATTGATAATATTTACCTCTAATAGTATCTGTCAAATATATCCCCGTTTCATCATCAGAATAAATCCATATACCATTAATAATTATATCATCGCTAATCTTATGTACATTTTTAATATCTAATAATGTACATAGTTCTGTAAACGAGACATTAAAAGGCAAACGAAAATAAACCCCCCTGTTTCGAATCATTTCATGCCAATTTTCTTGATCCAAGACAGATAGAGGTTTACCGCTATCATTTTGTGTAATAAGGCTCACCAACATATCCTGTGCATTATTCCACAAAACTTCATTATATTCATATGCATTTTTAGTGTATATGCCTCCACCAAAACTAACAACATAGCTCTCTGGTTTAAAAATCCATTTCACCATATAATCAGCTTGCCAATGTTGTAAATCAATCTCAGCGATAACTCTATCATCAGAAAGGTCAACAATAAATGCAGTAGTCAAAAAAAGAGAAATTGCAAACAAAAAACATAAAATAATACTTCTTCTTTTCACCACTATACCCCCAAAATGGATAATCCTAACTATTATTCCAATGGCTCAGATAATGAATTCATATATTTTAGTACTGTTTCACGTATAACATCTTCTGTAACAACTTCTTTTCGAATAATTTCAAAATTTACAACTTCCAAAACCTCACCAGTTTTAATATCAGAAAATACTAATTCATAAAAACCTGATGAAATATTTTCTACAGACCTATTATAGTAAGGAACGACACCACTTGGAACAATGGGATCATATTCAAATAAAACCGTCTTAAATAAAGCTACATACTCCTCTTTTTGCGACTGATACATATTAATATCTTCTCGCATCCGCTCAACCATTTTTTTATATCTATCTAAAATCAATGCTTGTTTACTAGTACAATCACCAATAAGCGGAAATTCATCTTTGAAAACTTCATGTACTTCATCGCGTTGTTCGTTAAACTTTTCCACTCTTTTATCAAAATCTTTTTTAATCTGATGAAAATCACTAACTACCTCTTCACGTTCTTCCGTACTAGTTTTTTCTTTAAATTCATCTACTGCTTCTTTTATTGCTTCAAGTTCTTTTATATTTTCAAATTCCAAATTCGTATAACTATATTCATCGGACAAAATGATATTCTCAACAGAATAAATTTCATCCAGTAGATCAATTTCTTGATTAACTATTTCTACAATATCATCAAATTCCTCATCCACAGAAGGCATAATTTGATATAAGCTCAAACAAGTCGTTACATTCCTTTGCGGTTTAATAGAAATAGTCATAACATCTCTGAGTATTATCTGATTTTCCGATCCCAAATTAGGCTCTATCATCGTAAGAGCATCATTATCTTCAAATTCAATTGTTAAATCTGCATAGCATACCATGGGAATACTCAAAACTAAAATGGCAATAGCAATAAATCCCATAAATTTTTTCAACATAACTCTACCCTATATACTTTGAACACTACCTATATCAGTATATATCTTTGATATTACATGATCATTACATACTATTTAATGCAATATTACATTTACATTGTTACTTGTTCCATCGGTAAATTAATGCTAACTGTCGTACCATATCCAACTTTTGAAGTCATATATATCTTGCCATGATGATACTGCACAATCTCTCTCGCAATAGAAAGTCCAAGACCTGTACCTCCCATAGCTCGAGAACGACCCTTATCCACTCGATAAAATCGTTCAAATATTCGATCTAAATGTTTTTTACTAATCCCAATCCCCGTATCTTGTACAGCAATATTAATCATTGATGTACCAGCTTTCTCTTCTAACTCGATATGAATTTTGATATCACCACCATTTGGCGTATATTTAATAGCATTGGATAATATATTTAATATCACTTGTTCCATACGATCATAATCAAAATATCCAATTAATTTTTCATATGTATTATCAAGACAAATCCCTTGATTTTTTTCCTTTGCAATCATTTGAACCTTTAATATGCAGTTATTTATCAGCTCAATATAATCATAATATTCAAAATTCATCTCTACTCTTTTAGCATCAAAATTTGATAACTCTAATAAATCTCGAACTAGTCTGCCCATTCTATCAGCTTCAGAATTTACAACACCTAAAAACAACTCTCTTGTTTCTAAATCATCAACACCACTTAGCAAGGTTTCTGTATAACTTTTTATGCTAGTCAGTGGCGTCTTTAATTCATGAGATACATTTGCAACAAAATCTCTACGCATTATCTCCAACCGTTCTATTTCCGTTACATCTTGAATCAAAAATATAATACCCCTTTTTTTCCCTATCTCATTGTCATAAGAGGCAAAACTAAATTTTAAATAAGAATTTTGAATTTCTTTTTTAAAAATCCCCATGCCCGAAGGATACATTCTCAGCATATTATCAAGACTTAAATCTAAATTTAAATATTTATTGATATCCTCTAGAACATTGGATTTTTGAGATAATTGTAATAAATCGATAGCCTTAGGATTAATATGCATAATATTTTGATCGCTATCAATTGCTATAATACCATCTTCCATATGATTAAATACAGTTTCTAGCTTCGTCTTTTCACTAGAAATTTCTTTAAGACTAATACTTAATTTTTTTGTTAAAAAATTAAATGTCTGAGCCAGTTTTCCTATTTCATCATTAGAATACACTTCTATCACTTGGTCAAAATCACCTTGTGCCAAACTTTCAACCCGTCTACTGATATCGTTAATCGGTCTAGTGATACTCTGTGATATAAAAAATACTAAAATAAAAATAAATACCGAAGATATAATAATAGATTGTATAATAATAACCACTGATTTATTGAGTGTTTCAAATATATCATGTAAATCCATACGAAGATATAACACACCTATGACTTTTTCATGGTGAAAAATAGGCACAGATAAATCTTTCACCCTTAATTTTTCAGAATCTACTTGCACCTTAACCATTGCTTCTCCAATGTGTCCATTAAGTGCCTCAATCAACAAATCAAAAGATAACACATCCTCCGCATTTTCTCCTTCCATTTCAGTAGTCGTTGCGATTATCTTATTATTCTTTTTATTGATAACATATATTTCATTATAAATTCCAATGCTCTGTATCCCATTAATAAACTCTTGTATTTTTTCAGAATTTTTATCAAAATCATCATAATTTTCAAGTTGTGGCATTATAAAATTTGAAATTTCTTGTAATTGCCTCGATGCAACTGAAAAATGATATTCTTGAATATATTGAATGATAAATATTCCAGCAACCACCATTGCAATAAATATGAGCATAAAATAGATTAATACAAATTTCCATCTAATGCTCCCTTTCATTATGGCCTCCTAAAATAATAACCGACTCCTCTTTTTGTCAAAACATATTGCGGTTTACTCGAATCGTCCTCAACCTTTTCTCTCAGTCGTCTAACCGTAACATCCACCGTCCTAATATCCCCAAAATACTCATAACCCCATACATCTTGTAATAATTGTTCACGTGAAAAAATTTGCCCAGCTTGTGATGATAAATATTTTAACAATTCAAATTCTCTAAGTGTTAATTCAATAATTTTATCATTTTTTTTCACTTCATATCGTTCAAAATCAATTGTTAAATTACCTGTTTCTAGCAAATTATCATTATCCACAGAAATCTCATCAATATCCACTCTACGAAGATTAGCTCGAACTCTTGCAATCAATTCCTTCATGCCAAACGGTTTGGTAATATAATCATCTGCACCTAATTCCAATCCTAATACCTTATCAACTTCTTCTTCTTTTGCCGTTAGCATCAATATTGGCGTAGTATATTTCTCACGAATTTTTCTACAAACTTGAAATCCATCCATCTTAGGCATCATAACATCTAAAATCACTAAATCAGGTTTAGAAGATTCAAATAATTTAATCGCCTCCTCCCCATTAGCAGCTACTACCACTGTAAAACCTTCTTTTACCAAATTAAACTTAATAATATCTGCAATAGGTTTTTCATCATCAGCTACTAAAATTTTTCTATCCATAGTTAAACTCCTCTCTACATTACTACAATACTAAGTCCTAACTAAAATGATACATATTTAGTTGGATTAATGGCCGAACCATTTTTTCTAATCTCAAAATGTAAATGCGGTCCAGTGCTTCGACCTGTATTCCCAGAATTGGCAATAATTTGCCCCTTAAACACTCTATCCCCTTTATGAACATGAAGTTTGGAATTATGTGCATATCTCGTTTCAAAATTTGCTCCATGATCGATGATAACGACCTTACCATATCCACTCATATTTCCAGCAAACTTTACAACACCACCATCAGATGCCTTCACAGGAGTTCCTATTGGCACACCGATATCCACTCCCTTATGCATTCGTCCCCATCGCCATCCAAAACCTGATGTAACGTAGCCACCACTAATAGGTCTCATAAATGTTCCAGTCCCTTTTTTAGGAGGTGGAGGTGCTGTTCCTCTTAAAACAATTTGGGTAGTAGGTTCTTGCGTAATTTTTTCGCTAATTATAATTCTACCTGCTTCTACACCATCCAGAGTATAGGCATTTGATTTTACAAACTTAGTTCCTCTAGAACCCTTTACTTTTGTTCGATATTCACCTTGATACATTTTGTTCGTATCTTCATATACCACATCATATGGAACATGATCATTATATTCTTCTCTAATTACAGTATATACACTAATCAGTGGTCGAGGAACTGCCAAGCTGATAACTTGACCAATCTGCAATGTTCTAGGATTAAGATCTGGATTTGCATGAATCAGCGTATCTACTGGTATACCATATCCCTTAGCAATTACCCAAAAATTTTCTCCCTTTTCAATAACATGACGTTTTTGTTGCTTAGTACCTCGCATAATTTTTTCTAACTGTGCATCAGCCGATTCCATTGGCAACGCTTGTACCGATGGCAAATAATTTTCTTGAACTTCCACGTCTTGTTCAAAATAACATTTGGCTATCTTGACAGTTTCACCATTTTTAGAATTTTCTTTTTTAGCAATATCAATATATCTTGTTTTAAGTTGATCCAAAATTTCATCCGCTATTTGTTTTGTATTAACAAATGCCACTCGATTACGATTAGATAATATTTCATATCCAATGATACACACGGTAGAATAATCAGATACTGTAGAAATAATTTCATTTTTGAGCTTTTTTTCTTGTTTAGATAATGTCAAAGTTCCATTATTATCAGTTGATGCATCAGTAGTTTGATACCAATTTTGTATATCTAATTTTTCGTCTACCTTCTCATTAATTGCACCATTCGGTGTTAAAAAAATAATAATCACGCTAATAAAGCATAATGACAAAATAGCATACATTGTGTAAGATGCTCTAAAATGTTGTTTCCATAATGTAAACTTATTTTTAATACCCTCTTCTTTTTTATCATTACTCTTATTAATAATGTATTTTGGTTTATCAACATTATTGTTTATACTAGTATCTTTATTTTTTTTTGAAGAAATTTTAAAAGATTTTTTTGTCGTTGCCTTATTTTTAACATTAGCACGCTTTTTTTTCTTCTTGTTTTTATTCTTTGAAAATTCACTAATGCCATTTTTATTAATTTCTTTTACAATTTTTATATTTTCCCCACCATCTTCCAACACAAAATTATCCAAAACGACAACTTTAGAAATAAGTTGTGAGTTCTTTTTATCATTTTTATGTTCTTCAGATAATATAGATATATTATCCTCATAATCAGTTTTGCCAGAAGAATCCTTATCTACTTTAGATTGATTTGGAAGTTTAATTTTTTTATAGATGCCATAAAATGGTTTGAATAACTTCTCCATGATTTTAAGGCTCTCATTTTTCATATTCTCCTCTTACTTTCTAAAAAATCAGCTATTTATAAATAACTTCTCTTATAATAGTTTGTGTACGTTTTGGTCCAACTGAAATTATTTTAACTCGAACACCTGATAATCTCTCTATGGCATTGATATATTCCTTGCAATTATTTGGCAAGTTATCATAATCTCTACACCCTGATATATCTTCTGTCCAACCCTTAAAAGTTTCATAAATAGGCTCACAGTTTTCCAAAACACTCAAAGATGCTGGATAATCCGTTATTATTTTGTTATTATCTTTTAGTTTATAAGCAGTACAAATTTTTAACTCATCAAAATCAGTGAGAACATCTAGTAACATTAAAGCGATACCCGTCATACCATTAATTCTTGCAGAATAGTTTACAGCTACCATATCCAACCATCCACAACGTCTTGGTCTACCTGTAGTCGTTCCAAACTCATGACCTTTTTCACGAATTTGATTTCCTGTCTCATCATCTAATTCAGTAACAAATGGTCCTGCTCCAACCCTTGTACTATAAGCCTTTGTTATACCAATCACTTCTGTAATAGAATGTGGATAGATACCAGCACCTACAGTAAAACCACCAGAAATTGGATGAGAACTAGTCACAAATGGATATGTTCCATAATCTATATCAAGTAAACTTCCTTGAGCACCTTCTAAAAGAATTTTTTTATGATTTTTTAATTCACGATGCATAAGTGCCACCGTATCCGCAACAAATGGCTTTATCCTTTTTGCATATGCAAGCATATCCTCTACAATAAGATCTGCATCGAGTGGCTCATCATTATAGAGTTTTACAATAATTTCATTTTTTATTTTTATTTGACGTCGTAATTTATCAACAAAATCATCTTCAAATAAATCACACACCCGAATTCCTGTTCTTTCTACTTTATCCATATAACATGGACCAATACCTTTTTGCGTTGTACCAATTTTATCATTACCTCGCATTTTTTCAGATAATCTATCGATAACCTTGTGATATGGCAACACTAAATGAGCCCGATCGCTAATTTTAATTCCATCAACAGATACGCCCCTAGCAATTAATCCATCTATTTCATGTAATAAACTTTCTAAATCTAAAACTACACCATTTCCAATAATATTTAGAGTATCCTTATATAAAACACCTGATGGAATTAGATGTAGAGCATATTTTTCATCTCCTACCACAACAGTATGTCCCGCATTGTTTCCACCTTGTGCACGCACTACAACATCTGCTTCTTTCGATAGGTAATCAATAATCTTACCCTTTCCTTCATCTCCCCATTGACTTCCCGATATTACAACAGTTGACATTTTTTCCTCCTAATTGTAAAGAATGATTTATAATCTAAGTAATATTTACTCACATCTACTCTTTTTGCAAATTGACAAATTTAGTATATGAACCCAACCATGCCAATTCAACCGTACCCGTCTCACCATTTCTTTGCTTAGCAATAATTACTTCACCAATTCCTTTTTTCTCAGAATCTTCATGATAATATTCATCACGATATAAAAACATAGCCACATCTGCATCTTGCTCAATGGCACCCGAATCACGAAGATCAGATAACATAGGACGATGATCTGTTCTTTGCTCAGGTGCTCTAGATAACTGAGATAGTGCGATAACAGGACAATTGATTTCTCTAGCTAGAGCCTTTAATCCACGAGATATTGCCGATACTTCTTGCTGCCTTGATTCTCCACTGCCCGACATCAGTTGCAAATAATCAATCATTATTAAATCAATCCTATGCTTTAATTGAAGTCTACGGCATTTTGCACGCATTTCCATAACTGTCATTGCCGCCGTATCGTCTATATATATATGGGACTTTGAAAGAATACCCATGCCATGAGTTAAATCCACCCAATCAGCATCAGATAAATCTCCTTGGCGAATTTTGCTAAGCTCAATATGAGATTCTGAACTAATCATCCTACTAACGAGTTGCTCTTTTGACATTTCCAGACTAAACATCATAACAGCACCATCTGTATTTTTAGCAATATGCTGACATACATTAAGTGCAAATGCCGTTTTTCCCATGGATGGACGTGCTGCAATTAAAATCAAATCCGACTTTTGAAAACCATTTGTCTTTTTATCTAAATCGATAAAACCAGTAGATAATCCAGTAAGACCACCTTCACTTTGACTTAGTTGTTCAATATTATAATAGGCATCAGCTAAAATATCATTAATTTTTACAATATCCTTTTGATTTCTATTTTTAGAAATATCAAAAATCGATTTTTCGGCTTCTTCTAATACATAAGTGGCTTCTTCTGAATCATACGCTTTTTGAATCACTGATGAAGAAGCAGTAATTAGCTGTCGTAAAATAGATTTTTGCTGAATAATCTTTGCATGATAACGAACGGTACCTGTTATAATCCCATAATTAGTTAATTCAGCTAAATATCCATGCCCTCCAATACTGTTTAATTTTCCAATGCTCACCAATGCCTCAGCTAAGGTCACCAAATCTATTGGAGCATCGTTGTCAAAAAGATATAAAATCTGAGAAAATATAAGCTGATGTGCCTCTCTATAAAAATCCTCTGCCTGTATAAATTCTATAACATCGACAATAACATCCTTATTTAATATCATAGCACCAAGAACAGCTTGCTCCGCCTCTATACTATGCGGCGGCACCTTATGAATAGTCATGTGCTCTCTCCCAATCCTATTCTTCTTCCACGAAAATAGCCAAATTAGCCGTAACTTTTGGATGTACTTTTATACTGGCTTTAAATTCACCTAACATCTTAATATTAGACATCGTTATTTTTCTTTTATCTACATTAATATCATATTTTTGAGATAATAAATCGGCAACATCCTTTGTTGTAATAGATCCAAATAGTCTACTACCTTCTCCTACCTTCGTCTTAAATACCAATTTTAATTCTTCAATTCTACCAGCCAACTGTTTTGCATTATCAAGTTCCTCAGCATCTCTTTTCTTCTTAGAATTTTTATAATGTGTTGCCGCACTAACACTTCCTTGAGTAGCTTCTTTAGCAAGTCCTCTTGGAATTAAATAATTTCTTCCATGACCATCACTCACATTAATAATATCACCTTTTTTGCCCGTTCCTTTAACATCCTTTTGTAATATTACCTTCATTAATTTTCACCTTCCTGTATAAAGTATTCATCTATTGCATCCAGTAACATCTGTTTTACTTCATCAACTGTTTTATCCGAAAATTGGGCACCAGCAACAGACATATGTCCACCACCACCAAGTTTTTCCATAATGAGTTGTACATTTACATCGCTCAAACTTCTACCACTAATAAATATGACTTTATCTTCAGTTTGACCTATTACAAAAGAAGTTCCAACCCCCCTTATACTAAGTAATGCATCTGCACCTTGGGCACCAATCAATTGAGCATTAGCAAAAGGTTCTTCATAAACTGATACCGCAATGCCCCTGTCGAAAATTTGTGCATTTCTAACCACATCCGCCTTACGTATAAAGGTATTTAAATCATCTTGAAATAATTGACGTACATTCAATGTATCAGCACCAAATCTTCTAAGCAACGATGCCGCATCAAATGTTCTAACGCCTGTCTGTATCGTGAAATTCTTTGTATCCACTATAATGCCAGCAAGTAAGGCCTCTGCCTCTTTTTGGTCCAATCTCATATCATCATGCATATATTTTAAAATTTCAGTTACAAGTTCACAAGCCGATGATGCATAAGGCTCTGTATACTTTAATACTGCCTCATCAATAAATTCTGCCCCACGTCTATGATGATCTATCATTACTATATTTATACCATTTTCTAACAATTCAGGTGCCTCTGTAAAAGATGGACGATGAGTATCTACCACAACTAATAATGAACTCTCATCCATAAGCTCTTGTGCTGTCTTCGTATTAATAAAATGATATGTTTCATCCTCGCAAAACATATTATATACATTAATGATACTATCGTTAACTTCGTTTAAAACAATATATGCATCTCTCCCACAATTCAATACCGCACGATATACACCAATTGACGCTCCAAAAGCATCCATATCTGGATATCTATGCCCCATAATAAAAACTCTAGAACAATTCTCCACCAGTGGTCTAAATGCATGAGCAATCACTCTGGCTTTTACTCTATTTCTTTTTTCAACAGCCTTTGTTTTACCACCATAAAATTCATAATTACCGTCCTTTTTCACAACCGCTTGATCGCCACCTCTACCAAGTGCCAATTCTAACGACGCAAAAGCATTTTCTTCTAATTGAGATAAACCATTCCCATCTTTTGATATTCCCATAGAAAGCGTTACCGGAATTTTATTACCAACATTAATTTCCCTTATATCATCCAACAAACTAAATCTTTTGGCTTCCAAATTAGATAAATATTTATTTTCAAAAACAACTATATATCGATCACTAGTATATTTTTTAATCATGGCATTCATTCGCATAGCCCAACGATTAATTTTCTTATTTACTTCAGAATGTAAACTCGGACGATGTTCTTCTTTTGTTTCATTTAGAACATCTTGGATATTGTCCACCTGAATCATTGCAATAACAGGTTTTTCATCTTCATGTAACATTTTTAAATCATAATATGCTGTTCTATCTAGACAATATAACATCGTGATATGTCTACTATCTCCACCTTTATCAATAGTGACTGAACTATTCATAATTCGAAAATTATTTTCACCAAGCTTCACTTCTACAAATTCATCACTATCAAATAAATCTTCATATTTAATACCTAATAAAACTTTATCGATGCTTTTACCTAATGGCTCTTTAACAATAGAAATATCGACAAAATGCTGATTACACCAGATTATTTTACCTTCATCATTTAACAGTAACAACGGTATCGGTAATTTTAAAATCGCATGACGAGCCGCTGAATCCATATTCGTGGATAATGTTTTAACATATTCCTGCCAATCTTTGCTTTTTTTATAATTAGACTTATGATTATAATAAATTAAATATAGTAATATGACTACACCAAAAGCACCTAAAATCGGCTTAATAACAGCTAATAAAAACACTAAACCCGTGATAACCCACAAATAAATACTCGCATTAGATTCAAATATTTTCTTAATTTTATTAGAACTCATATTACCCCCTACGATAATTTGTGCATTCTATTTCGCATGCCAAACACCAACTCACTAGCTCCTAATAACACAAAAAATATTTGTAACATACCCATAAATAATATACATCCTATAATAACAAAAATTTTTGTTCCTTTCGTCCATTTTTTTATATGCATTATAAACGCTAATACCGCTAAACCTTGTATGTATAATGCAAAGAAAGAAATGGATAACACATTATCTCCAACTGCTCCTGAAGGATCAAAACCAATGTTCTTTAGTATATATGCCGATATCATAAGAAAAAATATGCCATAAATCAAACTAGGTTTTAATGTAAAATGTCTAAAATAACCGTTTTTTATGTTTATATTTAAAAATCTCTTAAATGACCACTTGGTAACCATATAATTAATAGAACTCACACAAAACGCACAAAAGAATATAATTGACGGAAGGAATTGCTTAAAAGTAAATTCCATAATATTGATTTGCTTATCCATGTTTTCTTTTATAAATACATCGCTAGGCATCGTCGATAATATAGTTTTGGTTTCTTCAATCGAGGTAGTAACCGCTTCACTAAACGATATTCCAGTGATAAGTTGCATGAAATAAAGCATGGCAAATAACGCTATAAATGCTACCATCGAACTAGCAAATATAATCATACTAGTCTGTTTCTTTCGCATAATATTTTCACTTATAACAGCGGTCATAAGACCCCCATATATAAGTACAAATACAGATTCTATTACAAAACCAAATATCATTAAAATAATAACTGAATCCAATATTGATAATATGCCATACTTTCTTCCTCTTCTAAACCACACAAGTGCAAATGCTGAAGGTATGGCAAAAATCATATAATTTAAAATTGGAATATGCTGCATAACTATCATAAGCACAACAACAATAGCCGAAATAAATGCAGCTTCTACTAATGATCTAGTATTATTACTCATATATTATCCTTTTTTACTAAGTACAAAAGCATATAACCTCAAAATACATTATACACTAAAACATCATTATGGAAAAGAAAAAGCGAGGATTAATCCTCGCTTGTATTCTTTAGTCATTAATAAATGGAAGTAATGCCATAACCCTAGCACGTTTAATAGCAACCGTTACATCTCGTTGATGTATGGAACAAGTTCCCGTTACTCTACGAGGAAGGATTTTCCCTCTTTCGGTAAGATATCTCTTTAACTTTGCTGTATCCTTATAATCAAGAGATGTTGCCCTATCGGCACATAACTGACAATACTTCTTTTTTCTTCTTTTTTTAAAAGCCATTACTTTCGCCTCCCCTATGGAATATCAGATAGTGTACTAAAACGGAATATCATCATCGTCTTCAAGTGCTTGGAAATCATCAACATCCGCACCCGTTGCACGGAAATCATCAGATGCTCTAGGATCATACTTTTCAGTTTTACTACCGATAAACTCAACACGACTTGCTACAACATCAGTTGTATAACGTGTTTCTCCAGACTGTGTTTTATAACTTCCAGTATTAATCGAACCATTAACAGCAACCTGTTTACCTTTTGAAAGATAGTCCGCACATAATTCTGCCGTCTTACCCCATGCGACAATACGAACAAAATCAGCCGTAGGTTTTCCTGCCGCTACCATTTCCGCTTTCTTTTCTCTAGACATTTCCTTATCTACAGCGATGGTAAAATTAACAACTGCACGTCCACTACCAGCTATAAATCTAAGTTCTGGATCTCTTACCAGTCTTCCGATAAGAACAACATGATTCATATGATGTCCTCCTTTTCCTAAGCCTCTTTAGTCGTAACCATAAATCTCATTACGAAATCAGAAATTCTGAAGTTTCTTTCAAGTTCTCGTGGCAAATCAGGAGTGCTTTTAAATGTCATTAAAACATAATAGCCTTCCTTCATTTTTTCGATTTCATAAGCTAATTTTCTATTACCCCATTCATCTACACTAATAACTTCACCAGAAGTTTCCACAATTCCCTTAAATTTTTCGATGGCATCGTTCCTTGTTTCTTCATCCATAGAAGACTTCAAGATAAATAATGCTTCATATAGGTTCATTTTACACCTCCCTACGGTCTACGGCCCTGTCCAATACAGAGCAGAGAGTGGCTTATCCACTTACATTACATGAGTGTATCATTTTTCATATACGATTGCAACCATTTTATAAAAATCTTTGTAAAAGTACCTAACATGATAATGATTTTTTAACACTTTTTTCAAACTTATGTCTACTTAACCATAACTGTCTATCACACATAGTACATCTTAATCTAAAATCCATACCTATTCTAACTATTTCAAAAACATCATTACCGCATGGATGTGGTTTTTTCATTCTAACTTTATCGCCGACTTCAAATTTCATATTTTACCTTCACTATATATCAAAATAATAGCTATTTGCTATTATGTTCTCATTATATTTTTATTGTATTGCTAGCTCCATTCATTATTTCTACTATCGTATACATATTAGTCACTCCACCTACACATAACTTATCTTTTAAATTATAATAATCAAGGCATGCACCACATGAAAGAATTTGAACACCATTTGCTTCCATAGTTCTTAAATATTCCAAGACATTAGAACCCTCCACTACTATATTTACACCAGCATTTAAAAATAAAATAGCCTTTGGATATATTTCACATTCCATCAAAGTATGAATATAGCTACTAAGTAGAACTTTTCCCAATTTATCGCTACCTTGTCCAAATCTATCATCCGATATAACGATAACCTGATTTCTTAACACCTTTTCAGCAGATGTTAAAACACCAGTATTTATAGTATCATCATATGAATATGTAGTAGAATCTATACCCATATTCTCCTCCTTATCCCATATACATATTTAATGCAATGAGCAAAAGATTATGTTCATAAAAATACACACCAATATTAGATTCATAAATCATACTGATAAGTTGTAATTCTGGAAAAAGAGGTCCTACATACATGGCAAGCATCATCATAATAAATATTAATAAAGCGGCCTTAACTCCTCCAAATATCATTCCACCAACTTGATTTACCTGTTTAATAATAGGAGCTTCTGTAGCGATATCAAGTATCATACCTATAAATTTTATAGCCATCATACAACATATAACAACCACTATAAAACTAATACCATTAACAATTCCATCAGCAATTTTATCTGCACTACTTTGCATAAAATTCGTACTGGCATTTCCAGAATTAGTAGCAACAGAAAAATTATTAATGCTATCCATAAACTTATCAATTGCAGCACTATCTGGCATGATATTTTGCAAAGATTCTGTATTGCTTAACATCTCAGAAATTTCACCACTGTTATTAGCCATCGCATTTTGTGTAGCCGTTTCTACACCAGCAGTAATATGTTCTCTCACACCCATCATTAGTCGTTCTGATATTCGAGGTTTGAGCATCTTAAACCACTCAAAATGAGTTTGTAAATACCTAGACATTGGCAAATAATACATCACACCCATCGCAAATGAAAATATATACCCAAACAAACCTATTATAGAACGTATCAACCCTTGCAAATAGCCTTCCAATAACAAAAATATAAAAATAATTAAAATCGCCAAATCAATAAACATCTATTTCCTCCTTAACTTCCTAAATCAACTTCCTAAATCGATAATATCTAAATAATCACTATATTCTATACCTAGATATGTATTGTTGAAAATATGGAACTTATCTAAGTAATCTTTTAACTTGAGTATAGAGTCCAATTTCCCAGTTGGAGACATTACATATATTTGGTATTTTGTTGAAAAAACCGTTTTATCTCCAGCCATATCAATACGTTCAATATCATATGAAATAGGTATATCCTTAGACAATCGCCCACTTTTATTTATTCGAACTAAGACATTAGTAGGTCTATCATCAGCCAAATTTTCCTTAGCTCGTATTAAATTCAAAATAACTGTTCCATTTCGTTTTGAAATACATACTTTCTTTATCGTCCTATCAATCTCATTTTGCCATATTTCATTATTATTAAAATCATATGCATATACATGATTATCCGTCACGCAAATAAGACTGGTATTTGTAACTTGGGTATCAAATAATACCTGCCCCTCAATATTGATAGAACCAATATCACTACCATCTTTACGATAAGTAAATATTTGACTATGATAGCCATCTCCACTCAACCGAAAAAATGTCAAAGCTATAAAATCAGCCTTATCAGCTATTTCAATATCCATTAACATTCCATCTGAAACAGCTATACTAGCCCTCTCAATAAGCTTATTATCAAATATTAAAAGTTTTTTCTTTTCAGGTAAATAACAAGTTATAATACCATCTTTAGTATATATTAGCCTTCCTATTTTACCCAATCCAAATTCTTTTTTTAACATAACGCCATTTTCATCTAATAAAAATAAATCCCCCACATTTAAATCAGCGGCAACAAATGAAGAACCATTACCTCGTATACATATATCTTCTCCATTCATGGGTTTTTCCCAAAGTTTCTGTCCTAATTCATTATAGCAAATTAACCTACCCTTACCCCATTTAAAAATATGCTTATAGGTGATGGTTAATCGAGTATCCTTGTTTAAACCTAAAAATCTTTCTTTTTCGACATGCCCAAATACATTGGCATCCCTACCAATTAATCGACCTGAATAATCCATTATCAAATGAAATTGAAATACAAATATTGTTACTAAAATCAGAATCACCATTGATAAAACGATTCCTAATTTCTTTCTGCGTTTACTATTTTTTCTTGGTTTAGAAGATTGGTTAATCGGTCTTTTTACTTTTATTTTTTTAATGTCATTATTTTTTGCCATATATCCTATCCCTATAGCTCGTTATATAGTATTTACCCAACATAATCAAATATATAAAATATTTCCCTCCCAATTATCCAATCTTAATATTTTTTTAATCTCTTTTGCATATAAAATTCGCTTCTCATCATCTGCCTTAGTTAGTAAAAGAATTTTTTTAGCTTGCATCGGCGTGTATTGAAATAACCCATTTTTATCTTCAATTAGTCTTTTTATATGAATGGGCTGTATGATTTCATCTCTCTTACACCTTGTAATGTTAGAAATCAAATCCACACGAAAGGCTATCTCTTCATTTAATTTTTCACCCAAACTATCTAAACCTACACATGCAATATTATGAGTGGTATTTACAGCGATACATGGCTCTGTTTTATTAGGTGCCTTTAAAGGTAATTTTTTAGCACCATCCGCTTCATAGATAAGAACATCATAAACTGCATCGCCCATATTTTCTACTTCTTCTATAATAGATGGAGTGAAACCATCCACTTTTTTTAAATTATTAATACTTAATCCAAAGGCATATACCTTGCCGTGTGGAATATTGATCTTTTTTAATGATTTTTCCACAAAAAAACTATCGCATTGTTCCTCTGTAGGCACAAATATTTTAGTTGTAGTGGTAACCAGTACTCGCTTATTATCACTAGCGAACATTCTAGCCAAAGCATACATTGTACTCGTTTTACCACCACCTCCAACTAGCGATATACACATATGCTCATCTGTTAGCATTTCTTTTAAGCTACCATATTCAAACATAACATCATCTCTTATTTTCTAATACAAATTATATATCATTCTTAAAATAAATACCTAAAATATAAAATCGTCAACTACTATAGTTTTTACTATGTTCATAGGTCTTTTCTTGGTCCATGATATTGATAATAATAACATTTTAATCTACCATTATAAAGCTTTCTATTTTTCGTTGCCTTTTTACCAAAATCTCTTTCAAATTTATCATATCCAGTAAATACATAACTAGACCATGTAGTATGTGGAAGCATCACAGAGCCCATAGTTTGTGATAAATTATGTACCACTTTTTCATCTTCTAGACGTTCACCATATGGCGGATTAGTGATAATACTTCCATATTTTAAATTCGTTGTAAAATCTTTGATATCAGCAACTTTAAACTCGATATCCTCATCTACACCTGCCAGTTCTGCATTTTGTTTCGCTAGCTTAATGGCGTATGGATCCTTATCATATCCATATATCTTTAACTCTTTATTAAGGTCTATCTCTGTATATGCTTTTTTTCTTTGCTCTTTCCAAATTTTTTTAGAAATCATGCTCCAATTCTCACTAACAAAGCTTCTGCCTATTCCCGATGCGATATTTCTTGCCCTAAGAGCTGCTTCAATTAAAATAGTTCCAGAACCACAAAATGGATCAACAAGAGGAGTGTCACCTCTCCAATTTGCCAAATAAACAAGAGCCGCAGCCATTGTTTCCTTTAACGGTGCTGTAGTAGTCTTTTGTCGATAACCTCTTTTATGTAATGCATCACCAGTAGTATCCAAATGAACGACCACCTCATCCTTATGTATATTAATATATATAGCGTAATTACCAAATTTTTCTTCAATCCAAGTTGTTGAATAAACTTTCCCCAGTCGATTGGCAATTCCTTTTTTACCAATAGCTTGAATATCAGAAAGGCTAAATAATTTTGATTTAACAGATTTTGAATAAACGGGAAATTTACCTCCATGAGGTATCCATTTTTCCCACTGTATACTTTCAATTCCATCAATAAGTTCTTGAAATGACACTGCCTTAAACCGTGCCAATTCAATAAATATTCTCTCCGCACATCGAAGTTTTAAATTAGCAATTACAATATCCTTTGCATCACCTATAAAATGAACACCTCCATTAAATACCTGAACATCGTTCATATTAAGATTTTTTAACTCTCTCCCAACAATTGCTTCTAAGCCAAATGCGGTAATAGCTGTTAATTTTACTGGAAACATATTGACATCCTTTATACTGATTTTATCGATAAATTATCTTTACTAACTCAAAATCACCATAATTACAGTACCGTCCTATTTGATATCATTTAAATTAGCATAATAAATCTTTACAACTATTATTATATACGCCTCATACTTATGTAACAAGTATGCAACTCATTTTATATATTTTTTTAATATTAACGACAGCATCTTATAATATTTTTTAAATGCCTATAACCATACCAAAATAAAACACCCAGAAACATTCTGAGTGTTTATAATCATTATATTAATTTGCCAATTTCGCCCTACCAAAATCACAAAGTCCACATTTTTGACATCTATCCATTTGAGTAGAAAGGTCTGAGACGGCACGACGAGAAAAAATACATGGAATATTCATCGCCTTAGTCTCACTTTTAATTCTCTCCGTTAATCTATGTTCAATAAAATCAGTAAATACGATAACCACATCAACATCTGCCGGTATTTTCATCTTTCTCATACCTTTTTTACGACCATCCCAGTGCTCAAAATTATCAACACCTCTATTTTCCAGTAAGTTGGGGATATTTCCTAATCTATCTGCACCGATTAGCAAAGCATTCACGCTGACCTCCTTATATAATCAAAATCACTATAGATCTTATATTCTAACCATCATTTTGAAAAGATTGTTTATTTAATAACAATTATTATTTATAATTATACAAGTTTAATTCCTAGCTGTCAACACGGATTTATGATTTGTTAAATTTTTATTAATCATTAGTGGATTACTATATAAAAAATATCCTCGTTTAAAACGAGGATATTTTTTATGATAATCAAATAAGATAGCATTATATTTAAATTTAATAAAATCTTATAATTATTCTTCTCCAACAACTGGAACATCCGCAGCAAGTAAATCCACTTCTTCTGTCGTCTCAACTTCTTTTGTTCCACCTTGTACTAAACTAGCAACTGATGTATCAGCATCATGGAATAATGTAAATCTTTCATCCGTAAAAATATCAAGATCGGCTAAAGTAAGAGTTGGATTATCTTTTAGACATGTGACATCGACTTCATATGATTCAATTAAGTCTTTAGGTAAAACTTCCATATCTAGTTCATGTAATTGTTCAACCACAAGAGTTGTTGCCGTTTCAACTACATCCTTATTCACAAATCTCACAGGAATAGTAATCTTAACTGTTTCACCTTTAGTAAGCTCTTGGAGATCCATATGCATGATTTTATTTTTAAGAACTTCCATTTGTATGTCCTTAATCATCGCCATTACTTCTTCACCTTCAATATCAAGCATAACTGAAGCACCAATACCATGATGATATAATAATTTTTCGACATCTGTAGTAGTTAATGCGATATTTTTAGGCTCTGAATGTTGTCCATAAACAACCGCTGGCACAAATCCAGAACTACGTAATTTTTTTGATGCTGAAGTGCCTACTTCTTTTCTAACCGTAGCTTTTATTACTTTACTCATTTTATTCCTCCTTATAAACACCGTGGTCATCCACGTAAATTAATAACTTTTTATAAGCTAATTCTACCTTCTAATGCCTTAGTAAGAGTGATTTCATCAGCAAATTCCAAATCACCACCGACTGGGATTCCATGTGCTAATCGACTAACAAATATTCCCGAAGGCTTAACCAGCCTAGAAATATACATAGAAGTAGCCTCTCCTTCAATAGTAGGATTTGTCGCTAAAATAACTTCCTTAATATCATCACTTTGTAATCTTATCATTAACTCTTTTAACTTAATATCTTCAGGTCCAATCCCATCCATTGGCGAAATAGCACCATGCAAAACATGATAAAGTCCCTTATACTCTTTCGTTTTTTCAAAGGCAATAACATCTCTTGGAGATTCTACAACACATACCATCGATTTATCACGACCTTGATGAGAACAGATTGGACATGGATTATCTTCTGTTAGATTATAGCAAATGCTACAATATTTCGTTTTTTTATAAGCTTCTATAATTGATTTTGACAGAGATATGACACTATCTTCTCTCATCGTAACTATGTGCATCGCCAGCCTTTGAGCAGTTTTTCTTCCAATACCAGGAAGTCTAGATAACTCCTCAATCAATTTAGCAATGGGTGGTGCATAATAGGACATATCATCACCTAAAACAATCCTGGAACATTAAGTCCACCTGTTAATTTTCCCATTTCATCAGTCATAGCTGTTTCTGCTGAACGCATAGCCTCATTAACAGCAGCTAAAATTAAATCTTGTAGCATTTCCACATCATCAGCATCGACTACATCTTTATCGATTTCAAGGGCAATCATCTCTCTTTTCCCATTAACAGTTACATTAACAGCACCTCCACCTACTGAAGATTTAAACTCACGCGCTTCTATATCCGCTTGAGTTTTCTGCATCTGTGCCTGCATTTTTTGAACCTGCTTCATCATATTGCCCATATTATTAGGCATCATCGGTCTTTTTTTTGCCATCATATCCTCCCACCTATATCAATTTATTTTCATAGTCACCTAAATATTTACGAATTTTATCTCTATTAGAATAAGAATTTTCTTTTTTTTTGAAATTCTCTGCATTCTTATCCTCGCCATTACAAATACATTCTATCACAATTTTCATATCAAATCTTCTATTTAATACTTTTTGTATAATTTCCATATTTTCAGGTTTCATTAACATATCCATATGAAATGAATAACTCTTACCAGGAAATAATACTAATAGTTTATTGCCCTCTAATTTATGAAGTTTACCTTCAATTAAAAATGCATGAGTTTGAATTCTCTCATTACGTATTTCAGATAATATATCATTCCAATTCTTATTTATCATCTCAAAACTTATTGTTGAAGTTGGAACGATATCGTTATCAATATTATCTTCCGAAATTTTCTCATCTCTTATTTTATCATCTTTAACATTAAAGTTACATTCTTTATGTAAGTCTACATCAGGTGTCTCCAAAGCATTATTTGATAGATTAGATACATATTTGGAAGATATTCGTTGCATTAACTTTATAATCGACATTTCCAAATGAATTCTTGGCTGACTTATCCATTTAAGTTGTGCCGACAATTTTCCTAGCATATCAATATTTATTATGATATCATCAATCGACAATCTATTAGACTGAGTTTCTAATATTTGTATTTGCTCTGTACTATCAGTACAAAAACTATCCAAATCGACCTTTGCTTTAATAAACATCAATTTTCTATAATATTCTATTAATTTATCAATTAAACCATCCACTCGCCCACCATCAGATAAATACTGATCAATGCTTTGCATCACATTTGATATATCACCACCGAAAATATATTCAGCAAATTGATTAAAAAACTCCTCACTAGCTAGTCCCAGTATCGATATTACATGTTTATACGTTAAATGACCTTCCACTCCAGCAATGCATTGTTCCAATAAACTCTGAGCATCTCTAAGTGCACCTTCAGAATTTTTAGCAATAACTTCTAAAGCTCGTTTTTCTGATTGAATATTAACACTTTTACATATATCATTCAAATGAGTAATAATCATATCATTTGAAAATCGTTTAAAATTATATCGCTGACAGCGAGATAATATCGTCGCTGGTATTTTTTGTGATTCCGTTGTAGCAAGTATAAAAACAGCATATTCTGGCGGTTCTTCTAAAGTTTTTAAAAGAGCATTAAATGCACCTTGGGAGAGCATATGAACTTCGTCAATAATATATATTTTATATTTCATCTGTGCTGGTGGATATTTTATCGTCTCTCTAAGCTCTCTAATATCATCAACACCATTATTTGATGCAGCATCAATTTCAACTACATCCATAACTGTTTCTTTTAAATTTCCTAAACAAAATTCACATTGATTACAAGGTTCTCCATTAGATAAATCTAAGCAATTAAGTGCTCTAGCAAAAACACGAGCTGTTGAAGTTTTGCCAGTTCCTCTTATTCCACTAAATAAATAGGCATGAGCAATCTGATCAGATATAATTTGATTTTTTAAAGTAGTAATAACAGCTTCTTGTCCCAAAATATCAGAAAATGTTTTCGGTCTCCACTGTCTATAGATTGCTTTATAAATCATATATACCTCTTAATCCACCTATTCAGTAACAATAACTACTAAAAATAAAGCGAAAACCTTGTAAATCAAAGTTTTCATATTTAAAATGTCGCGCACCTTCTTCGAAAATAAATCACAGCCGCTACTTTTGCAGTTAACTCAAATCGGGCATCCCCACGGCACATAGGATAAGCTTGCTTACTGCTGCTTCCTTCCAGATCTGACAGGGTTCACAAGTTCCTATTGCGTAGGACCCAACTTTCAACATCACTTACATAAGGCGAACACTACAATTTATCCCCTCTGATAGGCTTCAACCCTGCTAGAGCGGATTGCAGGTTACAAGGCACCGCTAATTCCCCATTTAGCGCGACAAACTTTATAGACTTTTTTTGTATGTGGCGGAGAGGATGGGACTCGAACCCACGGGCCCTTGCGGGCTTACACGCTTTCCAGGCGTGCCCCTTAGCCACTCGGTCACCTCTCCACTTAGCATTTTATTTCCATATATCTATAATATTAATTATTACAACTTTGTTTTTTTAACCTTAAATCAGAAAAAAATTTTTTCAATAAACCAGAACATATTTTTTCATGTAAGCCAGCATGTACATTCACTTGATGATTTAACCTATTATCTGATAAAACAGAATACAATGACTGCACTGCACCAGATTTCAAATCGGTAGCACCAAAATATAAATTTTTTATGCGAGCCTGATAAATGGCTCCTGCACACATTAAACAAGGTTCTAATGTAACATATATATCACATTCTTCTAACCGCCAAGCATTTAAATACTTAGATGCCATATCAATCGCTAATATTTCTGCATGTGCAAGTGGACTTCTATTAGTCTCTCTTAGATTATATGCTTTGGCAATTATCTTACCATTTTTTACGATTACCGTGCCTACTGGAACTTCTCCAATTTCCATAGCCTTTTTAGCTTCTTCAATGGCACACATCATAAAATCCAAAACGACCCCCATACACAAATAATACAACTATTATTAGAATCATATGGCACCCCCTGCTGGAATCGAACCAGCAACTGACCCTTAGGAGGGGTCTGTTATATCCATTTAACTAAGGAGGCAAAACATATTCTTTATTATCATATTCTATCAAGTCAATATTGTCAATTACTTATGTGGTTTAATAAAGTCAACAATCCCTACAATTCTTTGAACTTCATATTCTATAATGGCTGTTTGTTCATCTTGGAATTTTTCTCTATCCATAATTAATTGTTCTAAATTTGCAATTTCCTCTTCAAGTTCCTTTATTGATTTCTTTTTATCTGCAATAATTTCTTCCGTTTTTTGAACACTATTTTCTAAAACTTGATTAAGGGCATCCATTCTTTTATAGGCATCATTTAAAAAATTCTCAATCTTCATACTAGATACATTAATGATATTAGCCACTGCTGTTCTTTTAACATCAGCAGGCAAATTTTCTGGTAATGTTTTTGAAAACTCATCAACCATAAATATTGTTTTTAATTTATCCGTCTCCATTTGACTATTTACATAAATATTTTGAACAGTTTGAACTTCATCTTTTTTAACTTCAGCATTTTTATTTGCATACATATTTCTTTCTCCTTGTCTAAAATTCTTCGCTTTATACTCTTTTTGATTTACTGTATTATCGTCATTTGCCCAAACACGCATATGCTCTAATGCATCTTTTGTTCTCTTTATTACTTCATTTTTTTCGGATAGTATATCTTCTTCTATAACCTTTTCAAATCTATTAAATTCTGAACTATTAGAATGATTTTCTTTCTTATCCTCATCCGATATATAACCAAACAATTCATTTTTTGTATTTTTTTCTTCACTTTTGATAATATTTGCGATACTTTCCCATTGCTCAGATTCTATATCTTCATAATCTTCATCCGTATAATAAAAAATATCTGTATTTTCTTCAGTAATGATATCATTCATATCATTTTCTAAGTTATCTACCGAGTTATCCACATTACTAGTACTTATTTTTGGTGAAATATCTAGTATTTGCTGTGAGTTATCCACATTATCAACAGAATTATCCACTTTTGTGAATAAGTCATTTTTTAAATTCGACTTAGAATTATCACTTTTTTCTATTACACTGTTTTTTTCGTCCTTTTTTAATTTTTTATTTTCTATCACTTTTTTTATAATTGGTTTATTATTTTTTGATTCATCATTATCTTCTTTTTGATTTTTACTAAATATATTATCATTAGAAGCAGTATCATTTTTAGAATTTAAATCTTTTACTATTTCTTTTTTATCTTTTTTTATATCTGAATCATTTTCAATAAAATTTTTATCTTTTTTTTCGTCATCAATCTTCTGTTTTTTTTCAGAATTATTTAATTTCTCAAAAATTGATTTTTTAGATAACAATTTTTACCTCCTACTTTTTTAGATTAACAATAAATTAACAAACTAAATTTTTTTTATGTCTTCAACCATACTACGGCGAAGTTCCAGTTGCTTATTTTTTAATGCAATCTTAGCTTCTAGAAATGTTTTTAATTTTTTTAATTCATCCCTATACTTACGCTTTGAAAGCAATATTTCTTTTTTTAAATATGACTTTTTTATCTGTTCTAATTTAAGCATTTCATGTAATTCTTGTACATTCTCGCCTTCAATATTTACAGAACTGATAATTCCATTTTCAATCAATGAATCTCTGATGATATCAATAGATTTTTGAGTTAAATACGTCACATTACCTTTTTTATATGAATATTCCTCTGTTGTCAATTTCAACAATCTTATTTTTTTATATATCGTGACCTTACTAACTCCTAAAATATTCGCTGCCTCAATAACCTTATACACTATTATTCTCCTTACTTTTTACAATCATTTTTTTTTGTTGTAAGGCATCTCGTATCTCATATTCTAACTTCATAATACTTTTATCTAAATCAATCATTAATTTTTTACATTTTTGAATGTCATTTTCCAAAGCATTACACTCTTGTTCAAGAAATCCGAGCTTATTTAAAAAATTTTTTTCATCTTCAAATATTTCAATGTCTACCGATAAACTATCAATAGTATATTCATCATCTGCTAATAATGTTACCTGATCATCATCCACTTCTTGTTCTTCTACTACATCTTTTATATTTTCAGAAATCGATGATGATATATCACTATCTTCCTTACCATAAATAATATCCGATAACACGGATACACCTTCAATATCTATATACATAATAGATTGAATTTTATGAATATGTTCATCTAATAAATCTGCATGAATTGTCATTTTTTCAAAAATAACATATCTTTCTACTCCTAATCTATCAGCAACATCGCTTATTTTTAACATATTTTTTGCAAACATTTCTTTACTTATCATTTTATTCCTTTGTGTAAACACTTAACACTTTAGTTTAAACAGTTAACAATTTCTATAATTTATCTCAAAATCACTAATTTTATATTTTTTTTGATAAATACATCATTTTATATGTAAATTTTTATATGCACCTATATTGTACTATTAATTTTGCATTTTAGCTAGTCATAAAAACTAAATTATATAATTTTTTTATATTTTTATTTTTATTTTTTCACTTATATATGTATAATTTTCAAACTATTGACAAATAATTTTTATCTTCAAGTATAAAACAACCTTATTTATTTTATTGTTAATATTTTAAACTGATAGTTAACTGTTAACAGTTAACTATTAACAGTAGTTATATTAGTCATCTGTTAATTCTTATTTATATCCATATATAACCTAATATCTCTTTTTTTATATTATGCTATTTTAAATATTATTCTTTATATATGTTCATATATCTAGTTTATAAGGTTTTTTGTTAACTGGTTTACTGTGAGTTTTATTTTGATTTTTTTAAATTAATATATTTAATCATAATTTATTTTCTCTTTTTTACTATTAAAACTATATTTTTTACCCTTTTTTATTAGAATTAATCGTTTCATATAAATATTTTGTTTATAAAAAAAATCATTATTTATGGCATTAGATATTTTTGCAAAATTTTTAATAGTTAGTCTCAATTTAAAAAAGTTTAACCATCAAATAACGAATTTTTTCATATGATATTGTTAATTTCAAGAAATTAGTATAAGTACATAACATGAACTCTTTTCATCAAATAGATAAATTGCATATTAAATAGATGACTGTAAAAATAAAAATATTATTATTAAAAATATTACTCTAAAAAATATAAAATAAGAGCTACTAATAATAACTAAATATATTTATAAAATTTATTAGTTATAGTAACTCTTTTTGATAAACTCCATATATTTTTAAAAATATTCTACTAATCTATTGTACAAATATTTTTAGACTCGACTAGTGTTTATGCTTTTTTTGTGAATTTTTATTTTTCCCTAAAAAAAACAAGCTTTATTTTGTGCTTTTAAATCTGTTTTTACGCTTTTTTAATATTAATATATGATTTTATATAAAAATCTAACAGAAGGGTTATTATGGGGTTTAAAATTGATTTTTAATAAACGATGAGTTTTTTAAATATTAAAATATTCTAGTATTCTTTCTAAATCTTCTTCTCCATAATATTCTATTTCTAACTTTCCCTTATTTTTACTATGTTTTATGCTAACTTTAGTTCCTAATGAATTTTGTAAATTATTTTCTATTTTAGTAATATATGGGTCTTTTTTATTATTTTGTTTTTTATTTAATTTTGTAGATTTCTGTAATTTTTGAGACATTTTTTCTACTTCACGAACACTGATATCATTACTGATTATTAATTGCGCTATTTTATGTCTTTCCTGTATATCAGAAATAGATAATAATGCTCGACCATGACCTGCAGAAATCTTATCATCTATGATCATTTTTTGTACATCTTGATCTAAATTTAATAGTCTAAGTGTATTAGCAATATGAGAACGACTATGTCCAACAATTTCTGATAACTCCGTTTGAGTAAAATTATAATCATCCATTAATGATTTATATGCACTAGCCTCTTCAATGCTATTTAAATCTTCACGCTGTAAATTTTCAACTAATGCCATTTGTGCTAATTCTGCATCACTGACATCTTTTATAATAACAGGAATTTTTTTAGAACCAATATTTTTCGAAGCTCTCCAACGCCTTTCGCCGGCAATAATTTCATAGCCTTTCTTTTTTTTTCTAACAATTATAGGTTGTATAATACCATGCTTATGGATAGATTTTTCAAGTTCTAAAAGTGCATCTTTATCAAAATATTTTCTTGGTTGAGATTCGTTAGCAAAAACATCATCGATATCAACCTCATTAACACTATTTATATTTTCTTCTTTTTCTATTTCGGTATATGGTTTTTCAGGAATTAATTCGCCTAATCCTCTACCAAGTGCTGCTCTTTTAGATTTCGCCATTATCGTCCTCCAAATATAATATTTCCTCTGCCAATTCCATATAAGCAATAGCTCCTTTTGAAGTACTATCATAATCAATAGCAGGAATACCATAACTAGGAGCTTCAGCAAGTCTTACGTTTTTAGGAATTAGAGTAGTATAGACTTTTCCCTTAAAATATTTTTTTACCTCATCCACTACTTGAATAGATAAATTAGTTCTCCCATCAAACATGCTAAGAAGTACACCCTCTATTTCTAACTTTCTATTTAATCCTTTTTTAACGAGCTGATAGGTATTCATTAATTGACTGACTCCCTCAAGAGCATAATATTCACATTGTATCGGAATTAATACACTATCTGCTGCAACCAGAGAATTGATTGTTAAAAGTCCAAGAGATGGCGGACAATCCATAAAAATATAATCATATTCATCTTTCAATTCATCCACAACCCTTTTCAGTCTATATTCTCTTTGAGTATACTTAACCATATGTATCTCTGCACCTGCTAAATTAACATCAGAAGGTATCAAATCGAGATTATCATATGCATTTTTTATAATACACTTATGAGGGTCAATATCATCAACTAATGCATCAAATAAATTATACGAAATTTCGGCATTTTTCATTCCAAATCCACTGGTAGTATTACCTTGCGGATCATTATCAATCACAAGAATTTTCTTATTTAATTTTGCTAAACTAGCTGATAAATTTACATTTGTAGTGGTCTTTCCAACTCCACCTTTTTGATTAAAAATTGCAATTGCACGTCCCATATTATTCTCCTTATTTAATACATTATACCATTAAAATAGCTATAACTGTTACTTTAAATAAAAATAATAATATTTTATAGAAATTCTACAGATGTTTCACGTGAAACATAATAAATATATATTTTTTACATAATTTATCATTAAATGACCTTCATGTATTTATACCCCTTATAATCACATAACCAACTTTATATTTTTCTAGCAACTTTTTAATATTGAGTATATATTATTTATATATATTTTAGGGTATATAGTATATGGTATTTATACATCCATTTTATATGCGATAGACTATTATGATTTTGTACCATTAACACCTCTCCTTTATAATAATAGATAAAATAAGTCTACCATCATTCCACTATCTTTAAACGATGGATAAGTTAGCCAACTCTATTTTACTGTATTGGTTAAAATCGTATTGTTTCACGTGAAACATTAGAGTGGATTTTTTTGTGGAATCCCAGCTTTTCGAGGATATCTACTAATAGTATTAGATGTTTTTTTAACAATAATTAACTTATGTTCTAAATTGCTACATGGAATATTTACATTTATAATATCATCTATTTTTCCCCCTAATATATTTAATGCATTTTCTGCCATATCAACTTCTTCTCTATATGCCCTACCTTTTAATGCAATAAAAAATCCACCTACTTTAACAAATGGTAATGTATATTCTAATAAAGTAGAAAAATTTGCTACAGCTCGAGATACAGCTACATCAAATTTTTCTCTAAACTCATCTTTTCTTCCATAATCTTCAGCTCTTCCATGGATATAGTTCATATCTAAATCCAGCCTATAACCTACTTCTTCTAAAAAATCAACTCTTTTCTTTAATGAATCCATCAGTGTTATATTAAGAGTAGTCATCATTATTTTCATAGGTATCGCTGGAAATCCCGCACCTGTTCCAATATCAATAATCTCATCTCCATCTTTAAATTTAGAACATAGAAAAACAGATAAACTATCTAAAAAGTGTTTTTTGTAAATATCGTCTTTTTCAATAATATTCGTTAAATTTATTAATTTATTTTTTTGAACTAAATACTCTCTATAAATTTCAAATTGGTTATATTTTTGTTCTAATACTTTCTGATTACTTTTATTTTTTTTATAATATCCATCATTATAAATTATATTTTTATCAATTCCCATTTCAAGTAAAGATTGTTCAAAAATATTTATATTCATATATTCCTCTCTCTACGTTGCTGTTCTAAATAAACCATCAATACGGATATATCAGCTGGAGAAACACCTGATATTCTAGAAGCTCTACCAATGGATTCTGGACGTATATTATTTAATTTCTGCCGAGCTTCTATTCTAAGTCCTGATATTTTTTCATAATCAATATTTTTTGGAAGTTTTTTATCCTCCATTGATTTAAATTTTTTTATTTGCTGTAATTGTTTTTGAATATATCCATCATATTTTATTTGTATTTCACACTGCTTCCAAATATCATCACGAAGTACAGGTCTCTTTATATCAATTTCTTTTAATTCCTTATAGGATATTTCAGGTCTTTTTAGTAAATCAGCTAAACAAATACTACTTTTTAAATTTGCGGATAAATTTTTCTTTTGTAAAAACTCATTAGCTGTAATGGGTTTTATCATAGTATTTAATAATCTATTTTTTTCAATTTCCACCTCTTTATTTTTTATAAGCAATTTCTTATATCTTTTTTCACTGGCAAGCCCCATATCATAAGCACGTTTAGTTAATCTCATATCAGCATTATCTTGACGAAGAATAAGACGATATTCAGCACGTGAAGTCATCATTCGATATGGTTCATTAGTACCTTTTGTCACTAAATCATCAATAAGTACACCAATATACCCTTCAGAACGATCAATTAAAAAAGGCTCCTTTCCTTTAATTTTATTAACCGCATTAATACCTGCAATAATTCCTTGAGCAGCAGCCTCTTCATATCCTGAAGAACCATTAAATTGACCAGCAGAAAAAAGTCCATCAAAATCTTTAAATTCTAAACTTGCAAGCAGTTGAAGAGGATCGATACAGTCATATTCTATAGCATATGCTGGACGCATTATCTCAACATTTTCTAATCCTTTAATCGTTCGCATAAACTTAAGTTGTACATCTTCTGGCAAACTAGTAGACATCCCTTGAACATACATTTCACTAGTACTAGCACCTTCTGGTTCAATAAAGAGTTGATGTCTATCTTTATCCGAAAATCGAGTGATTTTGTCTTCTATCGATGGACAATACCGAGGTCCTGTTCCTTCAATATTGCCACTAAACATTGCTGAACGATGTATATTATCATTGATAACATCATGAGTTTGTTCATTAGTATAAGTTAACCAACATGGAATTTCATCAAATGATATCTCATCATTTAAAAATGAAAATGGTACGATTTCATCATCGCCTTTTTGAATAATCATATCATCAAAATTTAAAGAACGAATATTTACTCTAGCAGGAGTTCCCGTCTTAAATCTTCTCATTTTTATGCCCTTCTTTATTAAATCATCTGTTAATTTAAGAGACGGTGCTAGACCATTTGGTCCACTTTGAATAACGGCATCTCCAATAAATATTTTACCACCAAGATATGTTCCAGTAGCAAGTATCACTACCTTTGCATCATATATGGCACCAGTTGCAGTATTAACACCAGTTACTTTATTATTATCCCATCTAAGAGATACTATCTCCGCTTGTTTTACATCTAGATTTATTTGTTTTTCTAAAACTATTTTCATATTTTTATGATATTCAGTTTTATCAGCTTGTGCTCTTAGTGAATGAACAGCAGGTCCCTTTCTAGTATTTAGCATTTTGCTTTGAAGACACGAATTATCAATTATAAGACCCATTTGTCCACCAAGTGCATCAATTTCTCTAACCAAATGACCCTTTCCAGTTCCACCAATTGATGGATTACATGGCATCATAGCGATAGAATCTAAATTAATCGAAAAAACCACTGTTTTCATACCAAGTCTAGCACAAGCAAGAGCAGCTTCACATCCTGCATGACCTGCTCCAACTACTATTACATCATATTTATCTGCATAAAATTGTTGCACCATAATACCTTACCTTTTATACTACTACTTTCCTAAACAAAATTGACTAAATATTTGCTGTATTAAATCTTCCTGAACCGAATCTCCAGTTATTTGACCCAAATATTCATATCCATCACGTACATCTACTTCTATAAAATCATATGGCATATTGCTTTCTGTTGCAATTATTGCTCTTTTAAAAGCCTCATAGGCATTTTCAATTGCCCTAATATGTCGAGAATTAGATACATAAGTCGATTCTTTTTGAAACACATGACCGCTATAAACCATATTTTTTATTGTATCCTTTAATTCATTAATTCCAATCTGATTAATGAGAGAAGTTTTTATAATTTTTGTATTTGAAAAAATATCCATCAAATAATTAGTATCCACCTTTTCATCTAAATCATCTTTATTTAATAAAATAATTACTTTTTTATTCTCAATATTTTTTATAATATCTTCATCTTCTAAAGTTAATGCTTCTGCTTTATTTATCATAAATAATACTAAATCTGCTTTTTCAAAAATATCTTTTGATTTTTGAACGCCAATTTTTTCAACTACATCATCAGTTTCTCTCATACCTGCGGTATCAAACAATCGAACCGGTATACCATGTATATTAACCATTATGTCGATAACATCTCTAGTAGTTCCAGCAATATCAGTTACGATTGCCCTTTGCTCCTCAGCAAGACAATTAAGAAGTGAAGATTTACCAACATTTGGTTTTCCAACTATTGCAACATTTAAGCCATCCCTAATTATCTGACCCATTTTAGCAGAATTAAGAAGATTTTTATTTTCATTTTGAATATTTAAAAGAACATTTTTTATTTGTTGATATGTGATTTCTTCAATATCTTCTTCAGGATAATCAATACAAACAGCAAGTTCTGATAATAAATTTAATATCTTTAACCGCATATTTTTAATTTGATTAGAAAGTCTACCTTCAAGCTGAGATATAGCAATATCAAAAGAATCATTGGTACTTGCACTAATAACATCCATAACAGATTCTGCCTGTGCCAAATCAATTCTACCATTTAAAAATGCCCTCTTAGTAAACTCACCTTTTTCAGCCATTCTAGCACCATTTCTAAGAACTTCACTTAAAATATTTTGAAGAGGTATCATTCCCCCATGACAATATATTTCAACCACATCCTCACAGGTATATGTTTTAGGTGCCTTCATATATACAACCATAACTTCATCAATTACATTATTATTTTTGTCAACGATATTTCCATAAATCATTAGATGAGTATCAAATTTATCCCTTTTATATCCAGATTTTGTTCGATAAATATTTTTTAATATTTTATATGATAAACTTCCACTAATTCGTATAATTCCAATCGCTCCCATGGATGGCGATGAAGCGATAGATGTTATAGTTTCCATTTCAAAATTCATTTTATATCCTATCCTATACTTAAATTAAATTTCCCATATTTTACATTTAATATATTAATTATAAATTATTTACGATTATAATTTCATTAAAAAAGCCCAGTATATACTGGGTTTTAAACATCTAACTAATAATTTCTTGCTAATTGAATAACAACTTTTCTAAACGGTTCATCACCTTCACTTCTGGTTCGAATACCAGAAAAATTTTGAAGCGTCGAATGTATAATTCGTCTTTCATACGGATTCATAGGCTCAAGAACAATCTCTTTTTTAATTTTCAGTGATTTCCGAGCCAGTCTAATCGCTAATTTTTCAAGAGTTTCTTTTCGTTTTTCTCTATAATTCTCAGTATCTAGTATAACCCTAATATATTCATCAGATACTTTATTAACAACTAAACTAAGAATATATTGTAGAGAATCTAAGGTCTGTCCCCTTCTTCCAATAATAAGTGCCATATCTCCACCATATATATTAATAAATAGTTGATTTTTATCAATCTTTATTTCAAAATTAGCTTTAATAGACATTTTGTCAAATAAATCTTTTAAAAATTGTTCAGCAACATCCGCAATATTTAATTTTTTCCAAGCCCTAATACGAGCTTCTTTACCTCCAAAAATACCAAGCAATGCCTTGGAAGGTTCATCAATAATTTCAAATTCAACTTCATCTTTATTAGCATCCAAAGCTATTAAAGCAAGCTCTAATGCATCATCTATGCTTTTACCAGATTTTTCAACAATCTGTTTTTTTACATTTTCCATTATACTTCCTCCGTATTCATCATCCTCGTTATAATAATTTGCTGACCAATTTGGAAAATATTACTTACAATCCAATAAAGAATAAGTCCCGCAGACATCGTCTTACCAAACCACAAAATCATAAGTGGCATCATATATTGCATCATTTTCATCTGTTGATTTGCCTCTGAATTAGTTCCTGAAGTTAATTTCATCGATAAATACGTAGTTAATGCAGCTATCATTGGCAATAGTCCTGGAAACGAATCAATAAAAGATACTCCTGTGGTAAATAACAATCCTAGCGAATCAGGTAAACTTATATCTTTAATCCATAAAAAACCTTCATTAAGGGCATTCACTGATAAAACAGCATCACTATTAAAAACATATTTTAATGGATTTCTTAAAACACCAAAAAGACCAAATAAAATGGGCATCTGTATAAGAAGTGGTAAACAACCTGCCATTGGATTTACATTATGCTCTTTGTAAAGTTCCATCACTTTTATATTTAAAGTTTCCTTATCATTTTTATATTTTGCTTGTAATTTTTGTAATTCAGGTTGAATCTTAGTCATCTCCTGAGTAGAATGAATTTGCTTAAATGTTAAAGGTAATAAGGAAACCTTTATAACAACTGTAAAGAGTACAATCGACAACCAATAACTATTAACAACACCATAAATACTACCAAGCAATGAACCCAGAAGTCTATAAATTATATCCATTTTTCCTCCTATACCTATCAATCCACAGGATCATATCCTCCAGGATGAAAAGGATTACATTTTAAAATTCGCTTTAAACTTTTATATCCTCCTTTAATAGCACCATATTTTTCAATTGCTTCTAACGAATATGACGAACAACTTGGATAAAAGCGACATCTTCTACCCAAAAAAGGTGATATATATTTTTTATAACATGTAATGATAAAAATCAATAAATATTTCATTTTAAATTTTTAACCAATTGAAAAATATCTCTATTAACAATCTCCATATTTGCAAATTTTATTTTAACCCTAGCTACAAAAACAATATCATAACCAAAAGATAAATTCGACATATCTTGTTTTCTAAATGCTTCCTTAATTAATCTTTTAACCCTATTACGAATAACTGCTTTTCCTACTTTTTTACTAACAGATATTCCAAGTCTATTAATCTTTGTACCATTTTTTTTATAATACATGACAATATTTTTTGTTACCTTGGAAGTTCCACGTCTATAAACATTATTAAATTCTTTAGTTTTTCTTAATTTATCAAATTTTTTTACACAATCTTTGTCTCTACTTATTTTCGTACTAATAAACATAAAAACTCCTTGTATAATGACAAAGAAACTGCAAAAAAGACCACATATAGCGGTCTTATGCACTTAAAACTTTTCTGCCTCGTCTTCTTCTATTTCGTAGAATATTTCTTCCAGATTTTGTTTTCATTCTTTTTCTGAATCCATGTTCTTTCTTTCTTTGACGATTTTTAGGTTGGAAAGTACGTTTCACTATCAACACCTCCTCACATCAAGTGAAATTTCTATTAATTTTCTCAAAATCCGCTTTTCTCAAAGTCCGCTTTCAAAATTATACATTTTAAATAACCAAATTGTCAAGCAAAATCCTCTATTTAAAATAAAAATAGGAAATATAAATATAATATATTAAAATAAATATATAAAATATTATATTTTTGTATAATTTGCTAAATATTTACTAAATAAATTGAGTTTTTTAAAAATTTTTTTAATTTTTCTGTCCTTATAAGTAATTTTTATAATATAATAAATTTGCTGATTAATATTAGCAAAAGATCTATATAGAAAGGGATTATTATGAATATTACAGAAATTTGGGATGGTGCATTAAATCTCATAAAAGATGAAGTTTCACCACTATCTTTTCAAACATGGTTTTTAACAATAAAACCTATTGACATACAAAATGACACTATTTATTTTAATGTGCAAAATGACAATCATAAAGGAGTTTTAGAGAATCATCATACTTTTCTTATTACAAATGCTATAAAGATAGTAACCTCAAAAAATTATAAAATACAATTTTGTCTACCTAATGACGAAATAACTAAAAAATTTGAATCCTCAGCAAAGACAACTAGTACATCTTCATTATCATATTTAAATCCGAAATATGTATTCAATGAATTTATTGTTGGTAATTCAAATAAATTGGCTCATGCTGCAGCTGTAGCAATTGCTGAAAATCCAGCAAAACAATATAATCCTTTTTTTCTCTATGGTAATTCTGGACTTGGTAAAACACATCTTATGCAAGCAATTGGTCATTATATAATAAATCAAAATAAAGATGCAAAAGTAGTATATATATCTAGTGAGCAATTTACCAATGAAATGATTGAATCAATAAAAAATGGAAGCCAAGAAAAATTTAGAAATAAATATCGATATGCTGATGTATTTTTAGTAGATGATATCCAATTTATTGGAGGTAAAGAAGGAACACAGGAAGAATTTTTTCATACATTTAATGCCCTACACTCATCAAATAAACAAATTGTTATATCCAGTGATAGACCACCTCATGAAATATCTACATTAGAAGATAGATTACGATCACGTTTTGAATGGGGTCTTACAACTGATATACAAGCTCCAGATTTTGAAACTAGAATTGCTATTTTAAGAAAAAAGGCTGAAAAAGATAATGTTGATATACCAATTGAAGTTTTTGATTATATTGCAAAAAATGTTAAATCTAATATAAGAGAATTAGAAGGTGCCTTAAATAAGGTCGTCGCCTATTCATCTTTATTAAATCAAGAAATATCGTTATCATTATCAGAAGAAGCTCTTAAAAAAATAATATCCGATAATTCACAAAAAGAAATAACCATACAACTAATAAAAGATTCGGTATCTCATTACTATAATTTAAAGCCCAATGAATTAGAAGGAAAAAAAAGAAGTAAAAACATAGTAATACCCAGACATATATCGATGTTTTTATGTTGTGAATTAACCGATGAGTCATTAACTAAAATAGGCTCTGAATTTGGTGGTAGAGATCATACCACCATAATGAGTGCAAGAGATAAAATAAGAAAAGAATTAACAAAAGATGCAAATTTAACTTCAGTAATAGAAAAATTAAAATCAGAACTTAAAAATTAATAATCCACAAAAAATTGTTATTTATTTTTTTTGTATGTTGATAACTTTTTGAATTTTTTTTCGTTGATAACTTTTTAAAAAATATTAGGTTATCCACAATTTATTAAATGCTAAGTCTATTCATTTTAAAAGCTTACAATATGTTTCACACATATTAACAGCCCCTACTACTACTACTATTTTATATTTATATATATAATAACACAATTCAATACATCGAAAGGAGTTTTATCCACATGAAAATATATTGTTCAAAACAAATTTTAATAAATGGTTTAAATATGGTTCAAAAAGTAATAAGTTCAAAAACAACATTACCCATATTATCAGGAATTTTAATAGAAGCTTATGATAATCAAATAACTTTAACAGGTAATGATTTAACAACTGCTATTGAATGTAATATTCCAGCAACTATAGATGAAAATGGTTCAATAGTTATATCATCTCGTATTTTTGGTGATATTATAAGAAAATTACCATCTGATGAAATAAAAATTGAAGTAGATAAAGAAAATAAAGTTCATATTTTTTCTGGAAATTCTGAATTTCATATTATGGGTGAAGTTTCGGATGATTATCCTATTTTACAAGAAGGAGAAAAAGATTCTAATTTTATAGTTTCTTGTGATTTATTAAAAAATATGATAGAACAAACTATTTTTGCCATCAGTCAAAATGATTCAAAACCAGTTCTTATGGGATCATTGTTTAAAATAGATAATAATGAATTAACAATTGTTAGTATAGATGGATATAGATTAGCAATAAGAAATGCTAATATAGATAGTAATATTCAAAAAAAAGTTATTATTCCAGGTAAGGCTCTTTCGGAAATTCATAGAATTTTTTCAAATTATAATTTAAATCAAATGGCTGAAATTTCATTTACTGATAAGCATGCAATAATAATAGTTGAAAATATAAAAATAATCACTAGATTATTAGAAGGTGAATTTATCGAATATGAAAAAATAATGCCTTCAACATTCAATACAGAACTTACAATAAATAGAAAAAATTTTTTAAATTCATTAGATCGTGCTGAACTTATGTCTCGTGAGGGAAAAAATAATTCAATAGTGATAGATATAAGGGAAGATAATATGTGTATTAGAACTAATACAGAAAAAGGAAATATAAGAGAAGATATTGATATTTCGGTTATTGGTGAAGATATCGAAATTGGTTTTAATCCTAGATATCTTATTGATGCACTTAAAGTAATCGATTCTGATACTATAGTAATGAAATTATTAAGTGCTGTTAGCCCATGTCTGATAGTGCCAGAGGATTATGAAAGTTATAAGTATATTGTAACTCCTGTTAGAGTAGTTAGTTCAAATAGGTAACTGATATGATAAATGAAATAAAAATAACTTCACAGTCAATAAAATTAGATCAGTTTTTAAAATTTTCAGGAATTTCAGATACAGGTGGTCAATCAAAGTTTTTAATACAAAATGAGTTAGTATATGTAAATGGTGAATTATGTTTAAAAAGAGGTAAAATTTTAAAAAAAGGTGATTTAATACAAGTTTTAGTGAAAGAAAATGTAGAGGACAATATTGTTATGAGTGTCGATTTTATAATTATTTAATGGATGGTGAAAGATGTATATTGATTCTCTGCGTCTTTATAATTTTAGAAATTATAAAAGTTTAAATATAGAATTTTCTCCTCAACTTAATATTATTCGAGGAAATAATGCACAAGGTAAAACGAATTTAATTGAATCTATATATTTTTCTGGAATTGGAAAATCATTTAGAACAAATAAAGATGCAGATTTAGTTAAAATGGGAGAAGATGAAGCATATATTAATCTGAATGTTAAAAAAAAATATTCAGATATGTCTATTGATTTTAGAATTAATAAAAATTCTAAAAAAGAAGTTAAAATAAATAAACAAAAATTGATAAAACGTTCAGAATTATTTGGTGGGATAAATATAGTGTTATTTGCTCCAGAAGATTTACGCCTTATAAAAGATGGTCCGCAGCTTAGACGCCAATTTATCGATAGAGAAATATCACAAATAGATATAGGATATTATAATTTATTAATAGAATATATAAAAATTTTAAATCAACGAAATAAACTTCTAAAAAAAGCAGAGTATAACGCTTCTCTTATGGATACTATATCGATTTGGAATGAAAAATTATCTAATATTGGTAGTAAAATAATTATAAAAAGACAGGAATTTATTAAAAAATTAAATAAAATAAGTCAAAAAATCCATAAAAATATTACAAATGATAAGGAAATACTCGATATTAATTATATATCAAATATTTCAAAGCAAAATGCTATGAATTATGATAAAATATATAGTGAGTTTAATAATCTTTTGATACTAAATGAAAAAAAGGATTTAAAAAGAGGATTTACCAGTGTGGGACCTCATAGAGATGATATAAAACTTTTTATTAACAATATAGATGTTCGACAGTTTGGTTCTCAAGGTCAGCAACGAACGGCTGTATTATCATTAAAACTTTCAGAAATTGAATTTATTAAAAATGAAATAGAAGATACGCCAATTTTATTACTGGATGATGTTATGTCTGAGTTAGATACTAAAAGACAGCATGATTTAATTATGTCTACTAAAAATATTCAAACTATTATAACATCAGCGGATACAAAATTTATATCAAATGAAAGTAAAAAAGGAGTATATTATTTCAATGTAAAATATGGTTGTGTAGATAAACCATTTTTTATGTAAAATAACAGGGAGGTATTTCGTGTTAAATGAAATAAATAAAAATAATTATAATGCTGAACAAATACAGGTTTTAGAAGGACTAGAAGCAGTTAGAAAAAGACCAGGTATGTATATAGGTTCTACTGGAGAAAGAGGACTTCATCATCTTGTTTATGAAATAGTGGATAATAGTATAGATGAGGCACTTGCGGGATATTGTAAAAATATAGATATAACGATTGAAGATGATAATATTATTACGGTTACCGATGATGCACGTGGCATGCCTGTTGGCATTCATCCTAAAATGAAAATACCAGCTGTTGAAGTAATTCACACTGTTTTACATGCTGGAGGTAAGTTTGGTGGTGGTGGATATAAGGTATCTGGCGGACTTCATGGAGTAGGTGCTTCTGTTGTAAATGCTCTTAGTGAGTGGATGTATGTAGAAGTTAAAAGAGATAATAAAGTTTATAAAATAGAATTTGAAAGAGGAAAGACTACTAAAAAACTTTATGAAATTGGAACTTCGACAACGACAGGTTCTAAAACTGTCTTTAAAGCTGATATTGATATTTTTGATACCGTGGAATATGATTTTGAAACGCTTGCCTATCGACTTAGAGAGCTTGCTTTTTTAACTAAGGGTGTTCGAATAACACTGGAAGATAATAGACTTGCTTCAGAAAATGAAAAATGTGAATTTTATTATGAAGGTGGCGTGAAAGAATTTGTATCTTTTTTAAATAAAAATAGGACATCAATACATCAAAATATTATTTATGGAGAAACTGAAAATAGTGAAAATACTATTGAAATAGCAATGCAATATACTGATAGTTATTCGGATAATGTGTATACATTTGCTAATAATATTAATACACATGAGGGTGGTACTCATTTAAGTGGTTTTAGAAGTGCATTAACTCGCTCTATTAATGATTATGCTCGTAAAAAAGGATTTTTAAAAGATAAAGATAATAATTTATCTGGAGAAGATGTAAGAGAAGGTTTAACGGCTATTATATCCGTTAAACTCACAGAACCTCAATTTGAAGGACAGACTAAGACAAAACTTGGAAATAGTGAAATTAGAAGTGTGACAGAAAGTGCTACTACTGAACTGTTAAATGTTTTTTTAGAGGAAAATCCATCGGATGCAAAAATAATTATTGATAAGTGTATCAATGCAGCTAGGGCTAGAGATGCAGCTAGAAAGGCTAGAGATTTAACCAGACGTAAAGGTATACTTGATGGTATGGCACTTCCTGGTAAGCTAGCTGATTGTTCTGAAAGAGATCCTGCATATAGTGAAATATATATTGTAGAGGGTGATTCCGCTGGAGGCTCTGCAAAACTTGGTAGAGATAGAAAAACACAGGCTATTTTACCACTTAAAGGTAAAATAATGAATGTTGAAAAAGCAAATATGTCTAAGATATTAAATTCGGATGAAATTAGAGCGATGATTACAGCTTTTGGATGTGGTATTGGTGATGATTTTGATATTGAAAAACTTAGATATCATAAAATTGTAATTATGACTGATGCCGATGTCGATGGTTCACATATTAGAACGCTTCTTTTAACATTTTTATTTCGATATATGCGACCACTTATTGATCAAGGATATGTATATATTGCTCAACCACCTCTATATAAAATTAAGAAAAAAAATAAAGTATACTATACTTATTCTGATATGGAGCTTGAGAGTCTTTTAAATGAAATTGGTCGTAATCCAATGCCTCAAATTCAACGATATAAAGGTCTTGGTGAAATGAATCCAGATCAGCTTTGGAACACAACGATGGATCCTGAAATGCGTACGATGCTAAGGGTAGATATTGAAGATGCACTGGAAGCTGATATGATATTTACAACACTTATGGGTGAACATGTGGAACCCCGTAGAGAATTTATACAAAAATATGCTAAAGATGTTACAAATCTTGATATTTAGAGGTGTTTAAATGAATGATAAAATAATAAGCGTAGATATACAGGATGAAATGAAAAAAGCATATATAGATTATGCTATGAGTGTTATCGTAAGTCGTGCTTTGCCAGATGTGAGAGATGGCTTAAAACCAGTTCATAGAAGAATTTTATATGCGATGAATGGACTTGGGTTTACAGCCGAAAAGCAACATCGTAAATCCGTTGCAGTTGTTGGTGAAGTTCTTAGAAAATATCATCCACATGGCGATTCATCTGTTTACAATGCCATGGTTCGTATGGCACAGGATTTTGCTATACGAAATTTACTTATCGATGGACATGGTAACTTTGGTTCAATCGATGGTGATAGTGCTGCTGCTATGCGTTATACAGAAGTCAGAATGACAAAATTAACCGCTGAACTTTTAAAAGATATTGAAAAAAATACAGTTGATTTTTCAATGAATTTTGATGAAACGGAAAAAGAACCTACTGTATTGCCATCTAGATTTCCAAATTTGCTAGTAAATGGATCAAATGGTATAGCAGTTGGTTTGGCAACATCTATTCCACCACATAATTTAGGTGAGGTAATAGATGGTGTTATCTATATGATTGATAATAAAGAAGCCGATGTTGAGGATTTAATAAATATTGTAAAAGGTCCTGATTTTCCAACAGGTGCTGAAATAATGGGAAAAGAGGCTATTAAAAAAGCTTATAGAACAGGTAGAGGTAGAGTTGTAGTTCGATCTAGAGCTGTTATAGAAGAAATCAGAAAAGATAAGATGGCAATTATCGTTACAGAAATTCCTTATCAAGTTAATAAATCTAAACTGATAGAAGGTATTGCTTCGCTTGTTAAAAATAAAAAAATTGATGGAATAACTGATTTACGTGATGAATCAAATAGAGATGGCATTAGAATAGTAATAGAAGTTAGGCGTGATACAAATCCCAACATTGTCTTAAATAATTTATATAAGCAATCACAACTTCAAGGTACATATTCTATGATTATGATTGCCCTTGTCGATAATCAACCCAAAATTTTAAATTTACGTGATATTTTATATCATTATTTAGAGCATCAAAAAGAAGTTGAGACTAGGCGTGTTAAATATGATCTTGATAAAGCACAGAGAAAATGTCATATTTTAGAAGGACTTCGTATTGCCATTGATAATATTGATGAAATTATAAAAATTATTAAATCATCTAAAAATCCAATAATTGCCAAAGAAAAATTAATTAAGGCATTTGCTTTTAGTGAATTACAGGCACAGTCGATTCTTGATATGAAACTTCAAAGGCTTACTGGTCTAGAACGAGATAGGATAGAAGAAGAATATCAAAAAGTGCTTGCTATTATAAAAGATTTAAAGGCTATTTTATCAGATGAAAATCTTTTAATGAATATTATTCGTGAGGATTTAATTCGTATTAGGGATACATATTCTGATGAAAGACGTACTACAATTTCTTATGAAGATTCTGATATTGATATGGAAGATATGATTGAAAAAGAAGAAGTTGTGGTGACTATAACTCGTGATGGATATGTAAAAAGGGTATCTGCTAGTTTATATCAAAGTCAAAAACGTGGTGGTCGTGGAAAACAAGGTATGGGAATGAAGGAAGAAGATATTGTTGAAAATATTTATTCTATGTCAACACATGATCATTTGCTTATTTTTACAAATTTCGGCAAAATGTATAGACTAAAGACATTTAGAATTCCCGAGGCTAGTAGAACTTCAAAAGGAACCAATATAGTTAATTTGGTTCAAATTGAAACGGATGAAAAAGTTGCTGCTATGATACCAATTAAGTCATTTGATGATGGATATCTAATGTTTGCAACAAAAAATGGTGTGGTTAAAAAGACAGAACTTAATCAATTTAATAGCAATAGAAAAAGCGGTTTACGCTCTTTAAATATCAATAATGGTGATGAATTAATTCAGATAATTCATATTCATAAAAATGATGAAATTATAATGGTTACCAAATTTGGAAAAGCAATTCGTTTTAATGAAAAAGATGTTCGCTCTATGGGTCGTATATCCACTGGTGTTAGAGGAATTAAAATGAAAGATGATGATCAGGTGGTAATGGCTGATCGAGTGGATAAAGATGCTAATTTATTAGTGGTAACAGAAAATGGATATGGTAAACAAACGAAATTAAGTGAATATAAAGTTCAACTTCGTGGTGGTCTGGGTATTAAGACATATAATATTACGAAGAAAACAGGAAATATAATTGGTGCTGAAGTTGTAGTATCGGGCAATGAACTAATGCTTATCAATGATATTGGTGTTCTTATACGTATATGTGTGGATGATATATCCATTATGAGTAGATCAACATCTGGTGTACGTGTTATGAAAACGGATGAAAAAAGTCAATTAGTATCAGTTGCAAAAGTTAATGAAGAAAATATGGAAGAAGAAGTGGATGATAACTAGTTGGCTATTAATAGTAAATGGAGAAATAATATGTCGTTAAATATAAAAAAAAATAATCTTAAAAATTCAGTAGATATTGAAATTATGATTTTAGGAGATATTGATATTGATACATCTCTTAAATTTAAAGAAGATATTAATCGATTAGTGGATGACAGTAAGGGTGATGTTTTTATTAACTTAAAAGATGTCACATATATTGATTCTACTGGTCTGGGAATACTTCTTGCAATTATGAAAAAAATTAAGATTAACAGTAGAAATATGATATTAGTGAATCCACAAAAAAATGTTATGAAATTATTAGAGATTACTGGATTAAGTAAGATTTTAAAAATTCAATAATAGAAAATCAAGGTGAATAAAATGAAAGATAATATTTCAATTAAAATACCATCACAATCTAAATATATTAGTGTTGCAAGATTGGTTGCATCATTAATTGCAAGTCATATGGAATTTGATTTGGAAGCTGTAGATGATATAAAAGTGGCTGTAGGAGAAGCATGTAATAATGTAATAATTCATTCTGATAATAATAATGAATTTAATGTAAATTTTATTGTGGATAAAAATGAATTACTCATTGAAATACAAGATTTTGGAAAAGGTTTTATTGTCGATAATTATATGGAACCTGATATTGATAACCCTCAAGGAGGTGGTTTAGGATTATTTATAATCAAAGAATTAATGGATGATATGGTTATTAATTCCGAAATTGGAAAAGGGACTAAAATTACAATGTCTAAAAAACTCGTTGTCTAATGTCTATTTAGATATTATAACAGGGGGGTGATATTATGAGTAATGATAAATTTATAGATATTAAAAGTAAAGATTTATTTTTAATGTATAAAAAATCTAAAGATATTGAAATAAGAAATGAGCTTATTAAAAGATATATGTATATTACTGATATTCTTTCGAAGAAATATATAAATAAGGGAATAGACTATGAGGATATTTATCAAGTTGCATCCCTTGGTCTTATATATGCTATTGAAAGATATGATGTAGATAGAGGTTTTGAGTTTTCTAGTTTTGCTACTCCTACTATCATAGGGGAGATTAAAAAACATTTTAGAGATAAAGGTTGGGTTGTAAGAGTACCAAGAAGAATAAAGGAACTTAGTAAAAAAATTAACTTAGCTAAAGAAAAATTGCAACAGGATTTACAAAGAACTCCTAAAATTTCTGAGATAGCTGATTACTTATCTGTTACACAAGAGAATGTTATAGAGGCGCTTGAAGCATCTCAAGTATATACGCCCAAATCTTTAGATATGAATTATGATAATAATAGTGAAGATAAAAATATGCAACTTATAGATATTATAGGTGAAGATGATAAGTATTTTGATCAATTTGAAAATAGAGATTTTATTAAAAACTGTATGAAAAATTTAAATGAGATTGAAGTTAAGATAATTGATGATCGTTTTTTTAAAATGAAAACTCAAATTCAAGCTGCCAAAGAACTTGGAGTATCTCAAATGACAGTTTCACGTATGGAGAAAAAAATTATTAAAAAATTTCAAAAAGAATATAAAAAAATGTCTAGCATATAAAATAAAATGTCAGTAATTTGAAGGTTATCGATCCATTACTGACATTTTTTAATTTATAATAATTTTAAATTTACATATTCATCATATTAAAAGAGAGCAAATCCCATATTTTGTTTAGCATTATTAAGAGTCGCTTGAGAAATATCATTAGCATGCTCTGCACCTTGTTTTAATATAGTTACTAGTTCAGGGCTGTCCATTATTTCATCATGTTTTTTCTGAATAGGTTCTAAAACTTCTACAATGACATCTACTAAATCTTTTTTAAATTCTCCATATCCAACACCACTGTATTTTGATTCTAAATCAGCGATGGAAATATTACCAAGTTGAGAATAAATGGTCATCAGATTTGAAATACCAGCTTTATTTTCTTCATCAAATGTGATCATTGCATCGCTATCAGTTGTTGCTCTCATAATACTTTTCTTAATTTTAGAAGCTGAATCAACCATAGTAATTTTACTATGTATATTTTCATGACTTTTAGACATTTTTTGTGATGGATTATCAAGTGCCATTATTTTCGCACCATTTTTTTGTATTAACGCCTCTGGGACAACAAAAGTATCACCATATTTTGCATTAAATCGTTCAGCAATATTTCGAGCTAATTCTAAATGTTGTTTCTGATCAATACCAACAGGTACATAATCTGTATCATATAGTAAAATATCAGCAGCCATTAGTACTGGATATGTAAAAAGTCCAGTTGTTACGGATTTTTGTGTTGAACTCTTATCCTTAAACTGTGTCATGCGATTAAGTTCACCCATATAACTAGTACATTGGAGTAACCATGAAAGTTCTGCGTGAGCAGATACTTGGGATTGTAAAAATAGAGTTACTTTTTTAGGATCAAGTCCTATGGCAATATAAAAAGCAGCAAGTGACATACTATTTTGGTATAGAATTTTTGGATCTTTTGGAATAGTAATAGAATGTAAATCTACTACACAGTAAAAACAATCCCTATCTTCCTGTTGCGTTAAAAATTGACGCATTGTAATATAATTTCCTAGATGTAGTTCTCCTGTTGGTTGAACTCCTGAAAAAACACGTTTCATATATTCCTTGTATGATATATTTATCAACTAAATACACCATACTCTCCTTTCTGTTTTTTATTCTTTTATTATAATAATAGTAACACTGTGGACTTTTTATGTTTCTTATAGCTTTGACTATTCGTAGGAGAGTATTGCCACAGTTTTATCTAAATCATTAATAGTTGGATAAGTCTTTGAATTTTTATCTCACGCAAGTTTATGAGGATAAAACTAGGTGGATATCACAGTGATTTTATTTTTTAAGGAGGTCGTTTTATGATCTATGTCGGTATTGATATCGCAAAACAAACTCACGTCGCTTCAATCATTAGCTCTGATCATGAAGTGCTAGCTAAGCCTTTTTCTTTTACTAATGATATTAAAGGCTTTGAAAGCTTACTTTCTAAGCTTGAACCTTTTGATATCGATGACTTGCTTATTGGTATGGAATCTACTGCTCATTATGCTGAAAACCTTATTTACTTCCTCTTTGATAAAGCCTTTAAGCTATGTATTATCAATCCTATCCAAACCTCTGCTATTAGAAAATCCAATATCAGAAAAACTAAAAATGATAGTATTGATTCCACTTTAATTATTAAGTCTATGATGCTTAATAACTACAGGCTTTTTACCAAACGTGACTTAGATTCCCTACAATTAAAAAACCTTTGCCGCTTTCGTAATAAAATCATCAAAGCTAGGTCAAAGGTTAAAATTCAGCTCACTTCTTATCTCGACTTGCTTTTCCCTGAA